>ERZ773005.298-NODE-298-length-42191-cov-96.075328_pt1 | contig 42191 bp, 43 predicted proteins | sample MGYA00580666_ERZ773005 | MGnify/ENA primary metagenome ERZ773005 (study PRJEB29015, sample SAMEA2737999) | human oral metagenome | biome: human oral; feature: human-associated habitat; material: dental | place: China | collected 2061 ...
GCTGGATTTTTTCGAAGTTCTTTTGATAGGTCTCTCGCGCCGCCTTGTCCCATTCGCTCACAAAAACACATTTCGCCCCAAGATTATGAAAGGCGAGATGAAAGCCGCCAATACCAGCGAATAAGTCGATAAAGGTGATTGTCTTCTTTGCCATGCTTCCTCTGCGATATGCTTTAAGCCGCAAGTAGTCACAACAAAAAAAAGAAGCAACCACGAACGGTTGCTTACACCTTTAACGCCTGCTTGCACAGGTTTTGTCCGTGGCTGCTTTTTTATGTGCAAGTCCACAAACAAAAGAATGTGTTTTCAGGCGCTAAAAGTTTTTAAGGTGTAAGCTCTTTTATTATAGCGCATCATGAGGCAAAGAGGAATATGCTAACAGCGGTGAAAGTGGTATAATAACAATAATTAGAGGAGGAAACACATGGCAACAATAAATGACTATATTAATAAGTACCTACAAGAACAAGCTAACGCACCAGATAAAAAAGTTGCAGCAAGACAAATTGTCGATAAGCTAAAAGAACTCTCGTATACCGAATCAAAAAAGACCATACCCGTCAATAAGATTCTTGAAGTTGCTAGAGTAATCAAAAATTCAGCAAACGATAGCCATATTGAACTGATTGACGCTGTAGTTGAGCTTCTTGAACAGGAGAGCTAAGATACGGCTATGAATAAGGAATTATTAGGAATATTTGTTTCAGGAGCTTTTTCGTTCATTGCCGTAGTTGTTTCAATATTTGGATATCGAAACAGTAAAAAGACTTCGCAAGTGTCATCGGAGCTACTTATTCAGCAGATGATCAGTAACGCACGCAAAGATGTACATGACTTATCTTTTAGACTTAACGGCGATGACAAAAAAATTGGAAAAAGTTTGTTAAACGCTCTCCTAGAACAGGAGTTAAACGTATATAATACTGCTTGCGCCTCATACTTAGACAGAAAGATAGACCGCAAGAGATTTAAGAAGACTTATTTAATAGAAATTCAAAACTTTTTTGAGAAAGATAGTGAAATCAAGAAAATCATAGAAAAGACAGGGCGATACAATGCTCTAAAGAAGGTTTATGAGGAGTGGTTTAATTTAGAGAAGTAGTGAGACATAGGGAGAAATAACCATGGACGATACTAATACAAAATTGTTAGCCGAATTAGGGGCAAAAATAGCTGAGTCTGCTGTACGCAATACTGCTGGTGCAATTTCAGATAAGATCTCAAGTATAAAGGCAAAACGAGACGACAAGCAAACTATTCGTGAGCTTGAGGATATTGTTAACAATTTATTGGATGACAAAAACGAACTTGTACGCATAGCACACGCATATGAGCAAGAGCTTATTTCACAAAAAATATCAGATGAAGACATTGCTTATATTACTAATACATTAGTACCTCTCATCGAAAAGCTTATTGACGGTATTGAAGACGAAAACGAACGAGCAAAAAGCCAAGCATATATCAATACTATAAAAAATATCGTGTCGAAAGAGATGATTACAGTATTGCAACTGGTCGGGTTTAATTTTAAACAAGCTGTTGGTGAGCCATTAACAACTCTTATTAAGCGCGTGATCGAATCAAAGATCCCGATAAATGATATAGAACTGCGCAGACTTAGTGTTCTTAACTCAAATTTGAGCATTGAAATATCAAGAGATAAAGAAGCATACGAACGGCTTATGAGGTTGATAGATCGAGGTGATGAGTTGTAGGTATCCAGTGTCTCAGAAAGTCAACTAAGTGAGTGCTGCGCGGAGCACGTCGGCTTTGCCAACTAAACCACGCCACATCTACTAGTTTGGCAATAGATTAACCACTTAGAAGACGTCTTTTTTCAGTTGAAGAATAGAAAATAGGAGTGTAAATATTTCAAAAAATAGTTCAAAGGGTTTTTCTGGTAAGGCGACCAGGAGTAGAGCCTCTGCGCTGCGTGTCTTATACTCCACTAGTTATCTAGCTCAAGGCAGGTTCTAGCGAGCTCAACAAATTGATCTAATCAGAAGTTGTAGTGTAACATACGCCGCTTTTATAATCTAAAGGATAATAGACTTTTTGTATCGTCCCAAGATAACTCTATCCACCAAAAGTGTATTTTTGGACATTTTTGGTGGATAAGAATAACGTTGTGAATAGTGTTTTGCCCAGTTATCTGGGATTGATCATGTCTAAAAACGCCGCAAAAAGCAATACATTTTAAGCCTATATTCTACTTATCATTATCTATCGTCGGCAAAATCACCGTGATTAGTTCGTCAGTTTCTTGTTCTTGCCTTTTCTGTTCGTCCTGGTCGTTGATACTGCGCGCAGATTCCGCTGGTTTACGTTTGCTAGCGATTGCGAGCAAGACAAGTAATACTAATACGATTAGTAATATTTCCATTTACACTATTATATCATTTTATTATTCGCGAAGTTATCGTAAATGCACAGCGTTATTTGTGCGCTCAATAATTCCGCCTAAGAGCAGTTTGATTGGTTTTATTTATGAAGATTTGCTAAAATGAACATTAGAAGATTCGAGAAAATCTCTCTGTTTTGATATTTTTCAGTTGCGCAATGATTATTAAGATTCCAGTTCATCCAATCAAGACTTGATCCCAGATATTTTTCTAGCGGACGGAGCGACGTATAGTATAGTCCAGACTGGCAGAAAGAAGCGCTTGAAATCTAGGAATTGTAAATATGCACGATCGTATTAAAACTCAACTGACGGAGCTCGCCCAAGGCAACGAATCCTATGCCGCCTTTAATCAGCGTATCGTCAATACCAAAATGCCAGTCATCGGTGTGCGTGTGCCAGATTTGCGGCGGCTGGCGAGGGAATTAGCGCCTGATATGAGCGCAGCAAAAATTAGCGAATTGCTGCGGGTAAAGGATGTAACGTTTGATTATGTGCTGCTATGCGGGCTACTGATTACGCACGCTCGGCTTGATGATCTGGTGGCGATTGACCTAACTAAGCAATACCTGCCGTACATTGATTCGTGGGCGCACATTGATATATTTGTCGAGAAAAAGCGGCGCTTTGCTGGCGAAGTGTGGTGGGATTTTGCGTTGGAATGCTCACAGAATGAAACCGAGTTCACGGTGCGCTACGGCGTGATTTCTTTGATGACTAATTTCCTGGATGAGTCGCACATCAATCAGGTTTTCGCAGCGCTGCGAAGAATTAAACACGACGGCTATTATGTCAAAATGGCGCTGGCCTGGCTGTATGCGACGGCGGCAGTACACTTCTTTGAGCTGACGCTGGCTGAACTAGAAAGCGGTCATATCGACGCCTGGACGCGCAACAAAGCTTACCAAAAAATGCGCGAATCGCGGCGATTCACGCCCGAGCAGCAAGCGGTTATTTCAAAGAAGAAAGGACGCAAACTTGAGTAAAAAACAGACGACAATAGCAAAACGCATTCTAATCTACGGCGATTCAAACGTCTGGGGCGCTAATTTCGCCAGCAAACGTATTCACTACAGCAATCGCTGGGTTAACCGCCTCGACCGAGCTTTGCGCGGTAGAGCACAGGTCACTGCCGACGGCGTCCGCGGCAGAGTTGCTGGCGATTTCCGCATCGATAAACCGCACAAGAATGGCTTGTCGACATTTACGGCGGCTCTACAAAAGGCCGATAACTTCGACTTAATCATTATCGCCCTCGGCACTAACGACCTGCAGCAGCGTTTCGCGCGAACATCCGAGGATATTGTTCGTGATTTATTAGAATATCGCAATCTTGCTGGCGAGACTCCAATTATCTACATTTTGCCGCCGTGTTTTGACACTAGCGACAATTCGGGGTATGAGTTTACCGACGCGTCCGAACAGCTTCGCCAAAAACTGCTGCAGCACAAAAACGAACTTGGCAATTACATCGAGCTGCCTAAATTACCGCTATCAGACGGTTTGCATTTTTCGCCGTTAGGACACTATCAAGTTTTCAAGATAGTTAGGGAAGTGCTAAAATCGTATATATAAGCTAATCTGCGCCAACAAAATTTTGGCGGCTAAAGAGGGGATGATGAAATGAATAAGCCAATCATATCGATAGACGACATCAAGCAAGCGCTCGAATTTCGCTACGCCACCAAAGCTTTCGACTCTAGCAAGAAAATCTCGCAAGAGAATATCGAACTACTCCTGGAAGCCGCCCGCCTAGCGCCAAGTTCGTACGGTTTTGAGCCGTGGAATATTATCGTCATACAGGAAGACGAACAGCTACGCGCCGATGTCAAACGCTGTGCAAGCGCCAATGCTGCTCGTTTTGACGCCAGCCACATCTTGATATTTACTGCCAAAACCAGCGAAGGTTTGTTGCAAAAAGGCGGACATATCGACCACATACTGCACGATGTCAAGAAACAAAATTCCATCAAGGCCGCCGGCTTCAAGACTTTTTGGCGATATTGGGCTAAAAAGGATTTTGAGATACTCAATCAACCAGCAATGATTCATCAGTGGGCGGCGCGGCAGGCTTACATTGCGCTAGGCTTTGTGCTGCTGGCCGCCGCTGGGCGCAGGATTGACTCGTGCCCGATTGAAGGCTTTTCGATTAGCAAGCTCAGCCAGGTCTTGTCGCAGCACCAGCTGATAGACCCAGAGTTAGAAAAGCCGGTAGTAATGTTAGCACTGGGTTACCGTAGCCAGCGCGAGGTGCCAGCCAAAACTCGCCGCCAGCTCGACGAAATTGTGCGTTGGCGATAATGCCGCGCTTCCTTTTTCAGGTATTATTAAACCAACGACGAACAGACTTATGCCAGACGGTCCCGCTAGCTTAATATTTGCTAAAATAACATACATGGAAGACACGAGGAATGTAATCGATAAATTCAAAGGCCGGAGCGAGGCAGAGATTGTGAAAGAGCTGGACGCCGCGGATCATGGCTTGGTGATTGCTCTGGAGAACACCGAGCGGGATTTTAATATGGGAACGATTGTCCGGAGCGCTAATGCTTTTGGCGTGCGGCAGATTTACGTCATCGGCAGGCGGCAATGGAACAAGCGCGGCGCCATGATGACGGATAAATATCTGCACGTGCATTACGCTGGCTCGACAGCGGAGTTTGTACGGTTGATGCGGGCTGAGAGTAGGACAATCATTGCGATTGATAATATCCCGGGTAGCGTCAATATGGCGGAGACGACCTTGCCAGAGCGTGCGGTGCTGGTGTTTGGTCAAGAGGGCCCAGGAATTTCCGAGGAGATGGCGCAGGCGGCAGACAAAATTGTGGCCATTGAACAGTTTGGCTCGACCCGCTCCATCAATGTCGGCGCAGCAGCCACCGTGGCGATGTATTGCTGGCTGCAGCAGTATGTTTTGAGATGAGCGGCACAAGTATCCAAGCCGCGCTAAAACAACTCTTTCTGCAAATTTACGCTAGAAAATTATGCGTCGGCGATAATAACGTATCTAGCTTGAAATTGCTGCACCAATCTGTTATACTTGATTACTGAAGTTTTACAACAACATTAAAGGGAAGTTATGGCAAAGAAGAATAATACTAAGCGTAAGACTATTGCACTCGTCAGCCAACTAAGCAACGACCGCACTTATGTTACGAGCAAAAACTCGGCAAATACACCAGGTAAAATAACTCTGCGTAAATACGACCGAAAACTGCGTAGGCATGTCAAATACGTCGAGAATACCAAAAAATCACTTGGCCGTAACGAAGTTAAACCGCGTAAAGGCTAAAAGCAGCCTTTCTAGGCAAACCAGCAGCTCTCTAGCGAGGGCTGTTTTGCTGTACGGCGGTATCAATTACCTCGGCTAGCCACAATGCGTTCGAGACTAGCTTTTCGATTTGCGCCTCGGTTGGACGCTCGTTTTCGGTGTATAGATATACGGTGTTGTGCTCGATTTCGATATTAATTTTGTCGAAATGCGAAACTATCACTTCGGCAGCCTGCGGCGATATAATTGATTCAATCTCTATAGCCCGAGTAGCAGCACCATAAATATTATATTTATTAAGAAAAGCCTGCAGGTAGCGCGCTGTAGCCCCCAAAATTAGCGGCTGTAGAGCACTGTACGACGCTTGATAAATCGGATCTGTCCGTTTCATGCCAATATAAATGTGTGGCAGCGGACGTTCAGTGTGTAAATCGACAGTAGCGATTAGCCAATGGCAGCGTTGATTCTTATACTTGTGCGACTGACCCTGGCGGACGCGAATAGTGTCGCGCCGCTGCAGAACTGTCGTATCGTAGCCGCGAATTGTACCTATGCAAAGATAATCATCGATATGCGTGTGCGAAACCGTATGGCCGCGCACCAAGCGATGGTCGTCGTCATGCTGATTAGCGTAACCAAAATATACCAAGCCAGCGCGATCTGCGAAGCGGCGCATTGCTTGGCGCGTAGCGCGAGTCTTAGCAATATGCCGCGGCGTAAGCCGGCGAAGAGCTCTAGATGCTCTCAATTTTGTTCTCGAACTGACTCCCACCCTGTTATCCTCATCTTTTTATTGTGTCAAGAATCGTCGATATAAATTCAGCCTGGCTCCAGCAAAGCGGCGCTACCGAGCATTCGCGCCCTGAAACCGGATCAATTTGCTCAGATAAAACGCCAGTCGGCCAAGCTTGGCTAGCCACCCACGAAATTATCCGCTGCGCCGAATTTTCGTCGCCGCACTCCAAATAATACTGAGCTAGCCACAATGAAACGATAAACCACCAGTTACTCGGAGCATCTGGAGCGCTGCGGTAATAGGCGTCATTCTCGTAGCGCGGCAGACCTGGCGCTTCCAGCTTGAAATGAAAGCGGTCGAGAGCTGTTTGTATGGCTTGATGCAAATCTTCTTGATTATCGTATAGGCCATAAATAAAAGCACCATAAACAGCCGACATATCAAGCGTATCATCGGGCGTGTAAGTGCCGTTTTTGTTGCGGCGCAAACCTTTGCGAAAAGCTTTCTGGTGAGGATCGTACAAGCGTTTTTGCGCGGACTGTTTGATATCCTCGGCAACCGTCCGCCAAGCGACAGCTCCGACTTCATCTCGACGTCGATCAGCCAGATTAGCCGCCGCGAACAGTGCCGCTTGAACGGTTGCTGTCGTGTACGTCGTCACCATGAAATGCTCTTCCCAGAGATCATAACTTGGTTTTGGCAAGTGCATCCGATTATCAACATAGCTGGCCAGAAAATTCGCCATCGGCACTACCATTGACGTATAAAACCGCTGCAGCAGCGTGTCGTCGCCAGTCTTATTATAAAATTGACAGAATAAGAACAGCACCGAAGCCGTCTCGTCCTCTTGAATTGGCGCTGAGACAGTGCCATCTGGATGTACGTACGAGTGCCAGCTACTACCTAAAGCCCCATCAGCGCGGTATTTATGCGATAGATAACCTTTCGGACTTAACGCCCGGCGGCAAAAATCAAAGAAATTGTAGGCTTCCTCGGTATAACCCATACGAATTAGCGGCCAGAGAACATACACGCTATCACGCGGCCAGCAGTACGCGTAGGCATCGCGCTGATAATTAAGCGCCTCACCATCACCGCTAGCAATAACGGCACCGCGCTTATCAATATGCGCCTTGAGAAGCATCGTACTATTGATAAACGCCTGGCAATATTCCGGCTTGATGCGCTGCGCCACTTTCTTCGCCGGACGCAGCCACAGCCGCCACCATTTAGCAGTAGCTTCAAAGCGCTTATGGATTGTCTGCGAAATAATATTTTTGTGTATGTAAAGCACTTCGCGCAGGGAAGTACCAGCAGCCAGCCAATAGTTGACTCGCGCCGAACCGTGGCCGGCCAACTCTAATTTGAAGCGGATCGTCGAGTCGACGCGGCCATGCTCGGCAGTCGAATTCGATAGCTCGCCATCATCAGCATCGCGATAAGTACCTTCGCGGCCCTCGCGGCCAAATACGCCAACTGCATATTGATCAAAGAACTCGCCGCCATCAACCTGGCCCGACGCCGCAAAAACTCGGCGTCCACGGTAATGAATGACAGCGTTATCGTCTGGCAACACTTGAACGGTATCAGTGCTGCTACCAGAATCACCGATAATGAAGGCTTGATGCATAAATAACCGAACATCGCGCGTTTCAGGACGCAAATTAACCACATGAATTGTCCGCAAAAGCACGTTAAAATCTGTATCAACCGCGTCGTCGAACTCTAGCATGACACCAATTTGTTCATTCACAGCCACAATATGGCCAATCAGCGCCTCGTGGTGATAACTAAATTTGCATGACCAGCCATCGTCGCTCAGCCACGATACGCGGCCATCCGCCCAAACACCGACACGATGCCGAGTATTACCGCCAATCGTATGGTTTTCTAAACCAACGTAAGGGAAATAAACATCGCTAACCTCGCCATGACGACTCAGCCCAACTTGCAGTTCGTTATTGCTAAGAATTATTGGTCGCGCCATCAATACCCCGCAATATTATGTTCATGCAATCGGTAGCGCACATCGCGCAGCGCATTCATGAAATACAAGAACGCGTCGTACGGCGAATCATACGGACTAAAATACGCATGCACGTCGCCGTCATTAAAGTACTTAGTACACATGTAGTACGGATGGTCGCTGGTCGTCAACTGCCGCCAGTCAGCAATCAAGCCAAGATCACCCGAACCAAGCACGTCATTTTCCATAGCGTAGAGATCGCGCATTGCTTCGTGCTGCATACTATTGCCTAGCCACGCTGACAAGTCGCGCTCGGTATCAGCCCAAGTAGTCGTCTGCGGGCAGTCAATCTCGTCGTGCGCTTCTAGCGCTTGACAGGCGCCGCTAATCGTGTAGAAAGTATGGTTGTAACGCCCCAGCCAACGCTCAACAAAATCAGCAAAGAACTCGAAAATACCTGTGTCCGCCCAAATATTTTCACCAAAAGTCTCGAAATCCATAAATAAGTTAATTATTTCGCCGTCGTGGCCCATGCTTGCGTCAACCCAATCGACATAGGTCGGGGAAGTCAGCGGATACGATTCCCAGTCGCGATTGCTAAAACGAAAAGCGATATCGTCGCTCAAACGGTAATTTTTCAACAATAGTTTGACATTTTTCGTGCCAGCTGGCCGGTACATATAATTAGCGTTGCGCCAACCGAGAACCTTATCCCAGCCCTCAGCGATAATACCTTTGTAGCCCTGGCTATCAGCCCACTGCGCTAGCTCGTTATTGTAACTCAGCTCGGTGTTGCGAAAAGCGGTGATTTCGACACCAAACAAGTCGCGAATCTTCTGGCGATGAATATCAACTTGCCGCTGAAATTCATCGCGGCTATAGAAAAACGCCAAGCTATGGTAATAAGTTTCGCCGACGATCTCAACACGGCCAGTTGCGATAATATCGCGCAGCAAATCGATCACGTCTGGCGCCCAGCGCTCGGCCTGGTCTAGCAATGTGCCAGTCACCGATAGCGACACGCAAAAATCTGGATACGCAGCCAGCAATTTACGCAGCAATGCCAGCATCGGCCGGTACGACTTATCGGCAACTTTCTCAAAAATAAAGCGGTTACTGCGATACTTATCATCGAAATTATCGAAATAATCATGCCGATCCGCAATATCGAACACCGAATATTCGCGTACCCGCCACGGCTGATGCATGTGCAGATACAAAACTACTCCGCGTTTTTTGCTCATCATTTGGCTCCTTTCTGAGTGCGGCTATAAATTGATAAGCACTTGCTAGCAACGTCATCCCAGCTGATACGAGCATATTCCGATTTGATGCCGCGCTTCATATCGTTCAGCAGTTGCGGCGATTTAGCCAAAGCCACTAGCTGATCAGCCAACTTATGCGTATCCCAAAAATCATAACGAAAAACCGTATCAAGAACTTCGCCAACACCAGACTGATTAGTCACGATTAGCGCTGTATCATAATGTGCCGCCTCGAGCGCAGCCAAGCCAAACGGCTCGCTAACCGAGCTCATCACGAAGACGTCCGACACGCGATAAGCGTCGCGCCACTGCTTGCCACGGACAAAACCTGTGAAATATACTTTATCAGCAACCCCATGGTCAGCAGCAATCCGAATCAGCTCGTCGCGCTGCTCGCCGTCGCCAGCTAGCAAAAAGGCAAAGCGGTCGTGCTGCTGGCAGGCCTTGGCAAAACCGCGCATCAGCTGCACCAGGCCCTTCTGCGCCGTAAAGCGCGTCACTGTCGATACCACCGTATAGCCTTCATCCTTAAGCAATTCTAAGTACTTGTAAGTCCGCCGGTCATAATCGTAGTTAATCAGCGAGCTAGCATCGATCGCGTTGTGTACGACCTCAATTTTGTCAGCTGGAATATGGTATTTATGAACGATAATTCCCTTAGTAATATTGCTAACAGCAATGATTCGGTCAGCCATCATTAGACCGTTATATTCAATCTCGTGAATGACAGGGTTGCCAAATTCGCTAGCACCAGCGCGGTCAAATTCCGTAGCGTGAACATGAACGATTAGCGGCGCGTCGGTTAATTGTTTGGCGCGCATGCCAGCTTCCATCGTTAGCCAATCGTGGACATGGATAGCATCCGGCTTGTCAATCCGATCGACTAGCTGCTCGACATAGCCGACATATTGCTTTTGCACGCCCCGCATGGTCGTCAAATCGCCAGCCGGGACGTCATCGAGATTACGTGCCGTCACTGCGCCGCCGCCATAAGAATTCAACGTCTTATCGCCATGAAATGGCGGCAGCTCGGTCGCCGAGTAAATATTCAAGAAATCAATATCATCGTATTTTGCAGTGTAGGGGAGCACGAAATCAATTGACGCGCCCCGCTGAGCAAGCGCCTTAGACAAGTGATAACACGCGACACCGAGACCTCCGCTGTTGTGCGGCGGGAGTTCCCACCCTAACATTAATATCTTCATAAAAATTCTACTCGGTCATGCCGTAGCCTAACCATTCCCTTATGTTGTTCATTTAACAGTATAGCGCTTTTTTGCTTATGATTGCAACAAAAATAAGCATTTTATGAAATTTTGTGAAAAATTATCGTGAAAACATATAGATTTTTTACAGCAAACGGTGCATGATAGTAAGCATGGATAGCGCAATATCAACTTCGGTAATTAACGATCTAAAGAGCCTGCTGATATCGCCGAATGCTTTTCGCTCGATGCTAGTGCTAGTTTTGTCGATGATTGCTGCTTATTGGTTGAGTAAGTTTCTAGCGCGCGGCTTGATTTTCATAGCACAACGTATCGGCCGCCGCAGCGACAATGAATCAGACGAAGCGCGCGTCACTCGGTTGCGGCAAACCGAAACATACCTGAGCGTGTCTATTGCTATCATTCGCACACTAGTGGTAGTATCGGTTGGTTATATCGCTTGGCGAATCCTCAGCCCAACCGCCGCTAATTCTAGCACCTCCGGCGGGCTAGCCGCTATTGGTGCTGGTGCTATGTTTGCTTTGGTGGCCGGACAAACTATCGGTATCGTTTTGCGCGACCTGACCGCTAGCGCGATTATGATTTCAGAAAACTGGTACAAGATAGGCGATTTCGTCAAGCTCGATCCATTCACGGACTTGAGCGGCGTTGTCGAGCGCTTCACGCTGACCTCGACGCGTATTCGCGCTCTCAATGGCGAAGTCATCACCGTTCACAACCAAAACATCACTGGCGCCCGCGTCACGCCGCATGGTGTACGCACGATCGCTGTTGATATTTTCGTTCGCGACAAGCGAGCCGGCGTCGCTGCTATCCGCCGAATTATCGCCGCCATTCCAAAGGGCACGATGATGCTAGCGCACCCATTGCGAATTACCAATATCGATAAATGGGGCGACGAGCGCTGGCGTATTACTGTCACCGGGCAAACTCCGCCGGGGCGCGAATGGCTAATTGATAAATTTTTCGTCGAAGCCGTCTCTAGCCTCGATGACGACAAAGAAAAATCCGAACGCTTACTGTCGCTGCCGCCAATCCCGCACGCCGCCGACGAAACCGCCAACCGCCGCTTCAAGCGCGCCGTCCGCGTCAAAAAAGATCAACCTAAAGATATCGCCATTGATGATATCTAAAAAGCATTTCGCTATGCTATAATAGGAAAGCGTAAAGGGGCATAGTACAACGGCTAGTATAACGGTCTCCAAAACCGTAGATTGAGGTTCGATTCCTCATGCCCCTGCCACAAACCACATAAGTGCATAATTGCAGTTTTAAGTTCCATTACCTATAATAATTTTATGAATCCTAGTTCTATCTCTCATCCGCACGCTATCATGATGGTTGGCTTGCCAGGCAGCGGCAAAACATTTTTCGCCCAGCAATTTTCTGAGATGTTTAATGCGCCGTTTGTTGATTCGCAATTTATTAGCGAGCACAGCCTAGATAGCAATGCCAGCGAGGAGGTCTGCCAGCGATTTTTGACCGAGATAGCACGCACCAAGCAAACTTTTATTTATGAAGACAGCAATTTAAGCCGCGTCCGCCGCGCCGAGTTTGCACGCTGGGCCAAGGGGCATGGTTATAAGCCGCTTATTATTTGGGTGCAGACCGATGAAGCAACTTGCCGGCGCCGCATTCAAAAAGGCCACTCGCTAGATACTATAAACTTTGATGCCGCCGTCAAGAGTTTCACCGAACCAAACGCCATCGAGAAACCAGTCGTTATCAGCGGCAAACACACATACAAAACTCAAGCGCGTACTGTATTAGCTCGTCTCGGCGATAGTAATCGTCCTAGCCGGCCAATGACTAGCTTAGCCAGGCAGCGCCCCGAGGTTCGCCGCCGCGGCATCAGTATCCAATAATATGCCTGCCAAATTTCAAACTATCGACGATCCGGAGTTCGGCGAGATTGCTATCATGCGCCGCACTACCCGCTATACTCGCATCAAGCTCGGCACCGACGGGCGCTTTGTCGTTACTAGCGGCCGGCTAGTACCGCTGGCGTTTATTCGCTCGTTTATTGAACAGTCGCGAGAAGGCTTGCGCAAAATAGCCAAAGATTCGTCCATCGCCCAGCCGTATCGCGACGGGCAGCCCATCGGCAAAACCCATCAATTAGCTATCGTGCCGACACGGATGATCAAACAGCCGGAGATTCGTACCATGCGCGGCAAGCTGCTAGTCAAGCTGCCGCCCGAATTTTCGCTTGAAGACCAAGAACTTCAACAGCAAATCCGCGACGAAGCAATCAAGATCTTGCGCCGCAATGCCAAAAAATACTTACCGCCGCTACTAGAAGAATTAGCTGGCACTTATGGTTTCGCTTACCAGCGCGTTCGCTTCAGCCACGCCGGCAGCCGATGGGGCAGCTGCAGCTCCAACGGAACGATTAGCCTCAACATTGCTTTAATGAAACTACCCGATGAATTGATTCGGTATGTATTGATTCACGAGCTCTGCCACACTCGCCATATGAATCACTCCGCAGCCTTTTGGCGCGAAGTTGAACGCTACGATCCGCGCTACCGCCTCCACCGGCAGCAGCTCAAGCGCCAAACTCCAATCGTCTGAGTCTTTTCATAAATTGCCTTTGCGGTTATACTAATAATAGCTATGGGTGGCCAAGTCAAAGATTATATAAACATCGATCCGTCAACGCATCGCATGAAGATTATTCGCTGGATAGCACTTTTGATTCCGCTACTATTAGTGGCGTACAGCGTCTTCATGCAATTCTCGCCGCTCGGCAAGCCGACAGCAGTGAGTATGTATGCTTTCTACGCGGTTAATATCTGTTGGGTCATTATCGGCTTTTGGCAATTTTTCACGGTGCGGCAGCATACTGGCTACATTATCGGACTCATTAGTTATCATATTCTAGCGTTAGTCTATGTGCTGACAGTTTCAGGTTTTGATATGCCGCTGATTTACACCTGGTCTGCGCTGTTGCTAGCTAGCTCTGTTTACTTGGGTCAGACGGGCATCAATATCAGCATTGCAACCCTGTTTGCTGCCGCTTCGGGCAGCGTCATTATCCATGCTAGCGACGATAAGCAAGTCGTGTCTATTGTTATCCATTTTCTGGGTACGCTCATCATCAGCTACATGGTCAAGATGGTCATTTCAGCCCAGGCTATTGATCAAGCCGAGCTCTTGCGTAGCCAAACCGCCGAGCGCCTGCAGCGCGATCGCATCGTTACTATCGTTAACAACCTTTCTGACGCTATTATTAGCACCGACAGAAACGGCATCATTTCGCTATATAATGCTTCAGCGCTAAACTTATTTGACACTAATACCGATCTCGCTGGCAAATGTATTGACGATTTTATTTCGATCGTCGATAAGAATAAACAGCCATTCAAGTTCGCTGACAAGCTACATTCCGCCAAAACCACGCAATACCGCGATGATCTAACCGCCAAAATATCCAACGAAAGCATTCGCCTCGGCGCGACGTACTCGCCAATTCGCAGCACCAACAGTGTCAGCGACGATGGTTATGTGATCATCTTGCGCGACATCACCAAGCAAAAATCTCTCGACGACGAGCGCGACGAGTTTATTTCGGTTGTCAGCCACGAGCTGCGCACTCCGATAACTATCGCCGAAGGATCGCTGAGCAATGTCTCGCTGATGATCAAGCGCCCCGATATTCCAAAAGAAAGATTAATCAATAGCATCAGCACTGCTCACGAGCAAATTATATTTTTGGCGCGAATGGTCAACGACCTTTCAACCTTGAGCCGTGCTGAACGCGGTGTCGCCGACGAGCCAGAGAATATCGATGTCCAATCGCTAATCGACGAACTGTACGCCGAATACGCACCGCAAGCCGCCGATAAATCACTAACCTTCGACATTGATATCGCACCGCAAATCGGCCAAGTTAGCCAAAGCCGCCTCTACCTCAAAGAAATCCTGCAAAACTTCATCACCAACGCCATCCGCTACACCGAAAAGGGCGGCGTTACCATCATCGTCAAGCCCGGCGAAAACGACACCATCAATTTTGCCGTCAAAGACACTGGCATCGGCATCAGTCGCAGCGACCAAGCACACTTATATCAAAAATTCTGGCGCAGCGAAGATTATCGCACCCGTGAAACCAGCGGCACCGGCCTAGGACTTTACGTTGTCGCCAAACTAGCTCTCAAACTCAAAACCGAGATCAAACTTAAAAGCCGTCTCAATCACGGATCGACTTTCAGCTTTTCATTGCCTGCCGTGAAAAAGAATAAATCTTAGCGCTTTAGAAAAGACGCGAAATCGCTTGCTATTTTTGCTCGGCAGTCGTATAATTAGCTTGACAGTCTGGGACATACCAGACTATTTAATTTGGGAGGAAACACTATCGTGGTAAAATCCGCAAAAGGTAAGTCAAAGCAAAAGTCACAAAACCGCATCACTCGCATTACTGCTGGCGACAAAGCTGCAAAGCCAAAGAAGCCGAGCATCCTGGCGACCGCCAAAGAATTAGCTGGCCGCGCGCAAACCGAAAAATCTAGCACCAAAACTGCTAAGACTAGCGTCAAAACTAAAACTGCCGCCAGCAAGCCGAAGAACTCAAAAAGCCGCCGCAATCCGCTCAGCGCTATCACTGGCTATTTCCGCGGCGCCTGGCAAGAAATCAAGCAAGTCCGCTGGCCAGACCGCCGTTCGACCTGGGGTATGGTCGGCGCGCTGATCGTTTTTACCGCAGCGCTGTTTCTGGTCATTATCTTGCTAGATTACGGCTTCGCTTGGCTATTCAAACTAATCATGGGAACAAAGTAGAAAGGATCTTATGGCAAAATCAAATCGTTATGACAGCTCGCGGCAATGGTATGCCATCCATACTTACAGCGGCTACGAGGAAAAAGTCGCTGAAAGCATCCGCCAGCGCGCTCAAACTATCGACATGGCTGATAAAATTTTTGACGCCATTGTGCCGAAAGAAAAGCAAGTTCAAATCAAAAATGGCAAGCGCAAAATCATCAATGCCATCATCTTTCAGGGTTACGTCTTGGTCGAGATGAAATTAACCGACGAAACCTGGTATATCGTCCGCAACACGCCAGGCGTTACTGGCTTTGTCGGCAGCGGCACCTCGCCAACTCCAGTTTCCGAAGCAGAGATTACCAAAATTAAAAAGCGTATGAACGTCGAAGATCCAAAGCACCAAATTGACTTCACAGAAGGAGAAGTAGTTAATATCATCGACGGGCCCTTCAAAGGTTTCGACGGCGCCGTTAGCGAGATTGACGCTGCCAAAGGCACTCTTAAAGTCATGGTCAGCATGTTCGGCCGCGACACGCCAGTTGAGCTTGACGCTTTGCAGGTCAAAAAAGTCTAGGCCGCCAAGCAAAATTCTTATCACAGCAAGGTAACTTGTCGCTGTGAAAAACCATACAACTCGCAGAGCTTTAGCTTGCGTAATCTCGTAAAACACGCTATACTATAGCAGTTACGCACTAAATATCAGCTTCTCAATATATTTAGTAAAGGAAAATTATGGCAAAGAAAATTATTGGTAACTTGAAGTTACGTATTCCAGCTGGCCGAGCGACTGCTGGACCTCCGGTCGGTTCAACACTTGGCCAGTGGGGCTTGAATATGATGGACTTTATCAATCCATTCAACGAAGCCACCAAAGGTATGATGGGCAAGGATGTCATCGTGCACATTCAAGTCTACGAAGACCGCACTTTCACCTGGAACTGCTTGGGCCAGCCAGTCGACGACATGATCCGCAGTGCTATCGGCATCCAAAAGGGCAGCGGCAAGCCGCACGTCGATAAAGTCGGCAAAATCACTCGCGCCCAGCTAGAAGAAATCGCCAAAACCAAGATGGATCAGCTCAACGCTATTGACTTAGATGGCGCCGTCAAGGTAGTTGCTGGTACCGCTCGCAGCATGGGCGTAGAAGTTGTTGACTAACTAAATAGTTTACACACTCCGGCGCCTAGGATATAATAGGCTAAGTGTCGGGGTGTGGCGCAGCTTGGTAGCGCGCACCGTTCGGGACGGTGAGGTCGCTGGTTCAAATCCAGTCACCCCGACCATTAAGTCCGTACTCAAACCCGCGTCATAGTGAACCCGTGGCGCGGGTTTTTGTTTGATTTTGAGGGTTTTGGGGGTGTTTTGGGCTTGTTCGGGCACGTTCGGTTGTGTGCTGGTGGGGATCGTGAGGTCGACCCTCGTGCCTGATGCGACTTAGTGACCCCTACCGGCGAGGTATTGATCTATGCTACAATTAGAATACAATGTACGATTGTTTTCGTTTCTTGGCGCATGAGGCAGGCTGGAATATTATTCATCAATCTGGTTTCTTGGGCTGGCTGCTGACTCCAGTTAAGCAAGACCCGGCGGTTGTTCAAGAATTTCCCATATATATCCAGATTGGTCTTAAAGCATCCGATATGTATCTTGACACACCTGTATGCGCAATAAATACTGTTTTGTTTCTTGTGTTTTTCGGGGTGGGATCTTACTTAGCCTCAGTCGGCATCAAATCAAGCGCACAACGCACGACGGGAACAATTATCATCCTTGCTGGACTAGGATGGTATTTTGCGCTGCGCAATTACTATGACGTTATGTTTATCACCAAAGTTGTATATACGCTTGTCGCTTTAGCTTTTGCTGGCATTGGTACTGCCATAGGAACCCGTAAGCGCAATGCTATTTATGATACTAAGACTAGCTAGTATAGCGCGGATTCATTAGACACTCGAGAATAGCAACACACTCGCACGATTCTACAAATAAAACAAAAGATCACCAAATCTTGGTCGATAGAGGCGATTAATGTATAATGAGGCCATATGACCGAAAGACAATCCAAAGGTATCAGAACTGGGGGGCGAACAGCTAGCACAAGATAAAGAGCCTATGAGCGAGACAGAACTTCTTGAATTTATGGCCGGGAGGATTAAATATGGCTACCCCGCTACTCGCTATAGGACTATGCACCCCGACGATGTAGATCCGTCAGATATTGCAAAAATGAGCGGAGAAGAATGACCACCTAGTAGCTCTCGATATAGTTTTAGATTACCGCGCTATTCCCGTAGACGCTCGACCATTGTCGCAACTTTGACTAATCAACTTGCAAAGATTTTCTATACCACTAACGCTTACTTATGATAAAATAGAGTCATACGACTATGAAGGGTGAATTTTTGAATAAGCATAAGTTTAGCGTGCTTGTGATTACGCTAGCTTTTTCAGCGACATTAGGTCTAGCTACCTTCACTGGGCTAGATTATTACAAAACCGCTAAAGATATCAGAGCCAAAGAGCAGGAAACCGCCGACAAGCTCGCTGCCGCCCAGCAAAAAGCCTGGGCCGAAAAAGCCGCCCTCCGCAAGAAAGTCTTAAAAGACTACAACAGCACGATCATTGTTATTAACAAAAAGCATTGCTTCGAGCCAAAAACTTGGCAGCCGAATGATTTGGCGCCTATCGAAAAGGGTATATCCTTGCGCAAAGAGGCCGCTGCCCAATATAACGCCATGAAAGCCGCTGCTGCGCAAGCAAAAATGCCGTTAGCCTCGACTAGCGGCTACCGATCTTACAACGACCAAGTCGAAACTTATGACTATTGGGTCAAACACAGCAACCAAAAAGAAGCCGATTCCGCTAGCGCTCGGCCAGGTTGCAGCGAGCATCAAACTGGCTTAGCTGTCGACCTCAAGGCTGACAGTTGCGTCCTGCAATGCTTCGCCACTACGCCAACTTACAAGTGGCTGACCGAGCACGCCGCCGAGTACGGTTTCATCCAGCGCTATCCTGACAACGCCAAAAATATCACCGGCTATGTCGTCGAAGCTTGGCACTGGCGTTACGTCGGCCGCGAAACCGCTCAAGACATGAAAAAACGCGAGATTAAAACTCTCGAAGAGTACTTCAATGTTACGGGCGGCGATTATTCAAATTAATTTTACGTAAATACAGCCTAGCCCTGATATACACTACGCCAAAGCAAAAGCGCATTTAGGAAAAGTAGTCCGCTAGCTGCCAATCTGAACAACCGAACCGCCGATTTTGCGCCGAAAATAATCGTCGTGGCTAACATACAAAATTGCGCCAGCGTAGCGCTCGAGCGCCGCTTCCAGTTCCTCAATTGAAGGCAAATCCAGGTGGTTGGTCGGCTCGTCTAGAATCAGTAATTGCGGCTCGTTCGCTAGCATGCTAATGAGCTGAAACCGAGCTTTTTGCCCGCCGCTCAAGCTAGCCAAAGGCACCGCGCCGTCGCTCTCAACAAAAAGGTAATCGCCCATCAGCTGGCGGATTTTGGTATCATTAATTTTCAGCCCGCGATCGAGATACATCTGCTCAATCGCTCGCACCAGCGGCAAGTTCAAATAAGTCGCCGCTATCTCTTGCTCGTAAATACCAACGCGAATATGCGGATCGAGATAGAGAGAACCGGCATAAACTAATGGAGCAGACTGAACAGTATTCTCAGTCAAAGCCTGGGCTAGCTGGGGCGGGACTTGAGCCGTTTTACGAAGCCGGCCAGAGGAAGCGGCGCTAGATGACTCGTTTGCCATCAACGCTCGAATCAACGTCGTCTTGCCAGCACCATTGCGGCCGCGCAGCTCAATAGCTTCGCCTTCGCGCAAATCGATGTTAATACCCTCGAACAAAATCCGCTTGTCGAAGCCTAGCGCCAAATCGCGAGCTTCGACAAGCTTGCGCTGCGACCGCATAGCACCATCTCGCATATTCAAACGAATGTTGCGAGCTTTGAATTTTTGATAGCGATCAGCTACTTTATAATCCAATTGCGCTACGTTCTCGCGATCAATCCAAAAGGTCGGCTTGTCGATTTTCTCCAGTTTCTCTAGCTCGGCCGCCGCTTGGTTCTCGCGCCGCTTAAACTGCGCAATCGTGCCGGGATCGCGGGCTTTTTCCTTCAGGCGGCGAAATTGCAGAACTTTGTCGCGCAAATTAGCAATCCGCCGTTCGGTTTGCTCATAATCCTGCATGGCATTACCAGTCGCTGAAGCATTTTGGCGCAAATAATCATCATAATTGCCTCTATAACTCACCGCCACGCCATCGCGCAGCTCGACAATTCGATCGACCTCCGCTAGCACGTCACGATCGTGGGTGATGATCAACATTGCTTGGCGAGCGTTTTTCATCCAATCGATAAACTGCTTCTTGGCAACATAATCCATATGATTAGTCGGCTCGTCAATCAATGCTAGATCCGCTTGCGCATGCATGATCTTCACAACTTCGACCAGGCGTTTCTGCCCGCCGCTCAAAGCCGCTAATTGGCGCTCGCCAAAACCTTCCATCTGGAAATTTTTCAATTCCTCAGCCACCAGTTCTTCAACGCGGTAAAAATCCTTCTGTCCAAAGCGTTCCAACGCCTGGCTGTACTCCTCGATCTTGCGCATATCGCTACCCATCGCCGCTGGATAAGTCGTCAAAATGTGCCGCAGCCGCGTATATTCCGGCAGCCCGCGCAGGATATATTCCAGGACTGTAATATCACCCAAACTATGGTGTTCCTGCGCCGTCGCTACAATCGTGCTGCCGCGCCGGAAAACAACCGACCCTCTATAGTCGCTATCCACTCCCGCCAACATGCCAAATAGCGTCGATTTGCCAACGCCATTGCGGCCAACCAGCCCAACTTTCTCGCCGTCATTGACGCTGAATTTAACGTCGCTCATCAACTGCTTATCGCCAAAACTTTTATCGGTAATTTGAACATCAGCTATCATTCATTCTATTGTAACAGAGAGCAACCCCGAGCACTATTGTATTTTAATTATAAATGTTGTATAATATAAATATGGATAAACCTCCAGAGCAAGGCGCAAAAATCATAGATCTTTTCTCTAAGCGTGAAAGGCCCCCGAAGCCGCTGGGTGCAATGGGTGCGAAAGTAGTTAAGTTCTCATCTATACGCAGTAGAAGCGATGAAGCGCCAGACATTTCATCAGACCACATTCAAGACGCGCAAATTATAGAAATTCCCGATATGCCGTCTGAAATCCGCCAGGAGGTTAGCAAACTAGTCAATGATGCTATTGCGAAAAAATTTAAGTGTAAGGAAGGCGATGATCCGCAAAATTATAAAGAAATTGCCGAAAAGATCGTCGAATTATTAGACAAGGCGTATAAGAGGCCAGACGATAAACCTAGAGATAACAGTACGAAGGAATTGGGAGTATGTATACTAACACTAGCCGTTTTTAACCCTGAAACAATCGAAGTTCTCAATACACCAAATGTTCTCGCTGAGCTTGAAAGAATTATCGGCCTCTCTAGAAGCCCAGCCCATCTCGACCGTCAAGCCGCTAGTATGGCAGAGATCGCCTGGCAACAGCTGACATACAAACCAGAGGGCACCGACGATAACGCCGACCCAGAGCCGCCAAGCATTACTTAAACCTGTTATAATTAACATATGTCTAAGAAATCTAGCGCTAAGGCAAAAAGGCTAGCTGCTCAAACGATTGTTAACCGCCGAGCCCGGTTTGATTATGAACTTGGCGATGAAATCGTAGCAGGCCTAAGTTTAACCGGACTCGAAGTGCGAGCAGCCAGGGAAGGCCACGTCCAGCTCAAAGGCGCTTACGTCACTATTCGCGGCGGCGAGCTGTGGCTTAATAACGCCAGTTTTAGCTTGCGGCAGAACGAACGCGGCCAACCAAATGCGCGCACTGTCGATACTAGTCCGCGCAAACTGCTGGCCAGCCGGCGCCAAATCGATCAATTAGCTGCTCGCAAAAAAGAAGGCTTTACTATCGTTCCAACCAAGCTGCTTACTAGCGGACGCTACATCAAATTAGTCATCGCTCTAGGCAAGGGTAAGAAACGCTACGACAAACGCCAAACCATCAAGCAGCGCGATCTCGAACGCGAGCACAGCCGCATTTTGCGCAAATTTTAGCTGCGCCGAATACACCGAATCTCGCGCCCTGAACCGCTACCGTTCCTCTTCCAGTGCTTGATGGGACGAAACCAAACTTTCATACAGCTCAACCATCTTTTTGGCCATCGCCGTCGAATCAAACTTCTTGGCAACGCTCAACGCGCCGCGCGACAACTCCTCGATTTTCTCTGGGTGCGCAAACAAATCATTAAATACTTTTGCGAAATCTTTGCCCTCAATGCCATCAGTCAAGACAGCATTGCGTTCAGTCAAAGCCTCGGTCATCCGTTCGTCGCAGTAAACAATCGGCAAACCGCTAGCCGCCGCCTCCAAGAAAGTCATTGGCTGGTTGTCAAAATGATACGACGCCAGCGAGAATACATCAGCCTGCTTGAGCATCGCCGCTACCTCGTCGCCCGAACGCATACCAGCGAAAATTACTCGATCGCCGACGCCCAACTCCTCAACGCGCTGTCGCAATTCCTCCTCGTACGGGCCGCCGCCAACCAAAACTAGCTTGACCTTTCTATCGCGGATATGCGGCATGGCCTCAATCAAAGTCCGCTGGCGCTTCTCTGGGCTTAGCCGCGCCACCGAAATAATGAACTTTTCACCCGAACGCTTTTCAATTGGCGAATCAGCCGCCGACGCTTTTTTATAGCGCTTGGTGTCGATACCGTTCGGGAAAACGTAGCATGGCACCGTCAAGCCGCCATCTTCGATCAGCATCCGCTCGAGGTGTTTCGACGGCGCAATGCAAGCATCACACTTATTAGCAAACGCCGCCATCAGCCGCCAGCCCTGGCGCGACATGATGTCTTTGATAGTACTTTTGCTCATTGAGCGCAGCTGCTCGCGCGAGGCTTTCGGCAAAATCGGCCTTGTTCGCAACACTACCGGAAACGCCGCTGTCGCTGCAATCAAGCCGGAAGTCACCATAAACGGATAATCATTAACTAATTCAACATAAAGTGTGTGAATAGTCGTCACATGCGGTACATTCTGCCGCTTAGCCACGCTGTGCGCCAGTACGCCCATATAAAATTGCATTTGGCTATGCACGATATCAAACTGGTATTCATCAAGTTTCCTGGCTAGTCCAGGGTAAATAACCGCCATTTCACGCTTATCAAAAACATAATTCTTGGCTGATGGCAAGCGAATGACGTGATCGTCGTGGTCTTCGTAGCCTTCGCATTTTGGCGCCACCACGAAAACCTCATGTCCAAGCGCCTCCAAAGCCTGCTTATAGTTCAAAGTCGATGTTGCCACGCCATGGACTGAGGGCAGGTAATCGTCAATAAAAAAAGCGATTCTCATAACTCTCCTTATTATACCACACGCGCCAACCCCAGAGACAAGAGGTAGAGCACAGCTCTTTAGCTATCCGGATAGGATTCAACTGCTTCGAACTGCAAAATATGGCCAGCTGACGGGGCGCTAATAATCTGCGTTTCAGGCAATAACTGGCGGATAATTCCAGGTGTTTTCGAAGTAATGATATTGTCTTTACCGCCCAGAATCACCGTTACGCGCCGCTGGCTATCAAGCGGCACACCTTCGACGAAAGGATTTTGCTCGTACAGCATAGTAGTCAAAATTTCAGAATCACGCAAAGTCAAATAATCCTTCTTGTAGCTCTCTGACTCACGCAGCCACTGCCAAGCTTCCTGCCGGCGGGTTTTCAACGCAAGCACAGTACGAATATTTTGGATAGGCTTGCTGTTGTAGATGTACCAACCAGGCTTTTCAGGAAAATTATTAGACAACCTTTGCAACATATTTGCAAGATGAGTAGTGTCTGGCGTCGGACAAGCCATAACAATTTTCGCCGCCGCCGGAACTCTGCCAGTGCGCAGCGCATGATAAATTATCGATGACGAAAACGAATTACTGACAATCAAATCTGGCGTTCGGCCGATTTGCGCCAGAACTTTAGTAAACCAATCGCCCAGATCTTCATAGCTTTCCAGGGACGGGCGCACCGAGCCGCCATGTCCTGGTAAATCTATCGCGTACACGGCATAGCCAAAATTAACGTACCGCTTGGCTAGCGGCATCATGTCTATTTTGCCACCAGTCACGCCGTGGAGCAGAATCGCAGTTTTATCGGCGCCAGTATTACACTCAAGCCAGCAAACTCCGTCGACTGTCTGGTCCCGGCAGCCTAATTCATCGTATAATTCTCTCAAAGTTGGAATTTCGGACATAATACCATTATACTAGTTTTATGAAAATTAGCATTATTATTCCTTGCAAGAACGAATCTGGCGTCGTCGAGAATCTCTTGGACTCGCTAGTCCGACAAACGCGCCCGGCAGACGAGGTGATCGTAGTAGACTCGAATTGCACCGACGACACCATAGCTCGAGCCAAAACATACGCCAAAAAATTGCCGCTAAAAACTACCGCCACGACGCAAAAAGGTCCCGCACACGCCCGCAACCGCGGTGCCAGCAAGGCAACAGGCGACATGCTCATCTTTGCGGATGCTGACTTAATCCTTCCGGAATATTTTTTGCAAAAATTTGAAGAACAAATTAACAAAAAGCACCTTCAAGTAGGCAGTTTCCTTCAGCGGATGCAGTCAAACAAATTCGGTATTCGAGCTGGAGCCTACTTAATGAATGCCTACGCGCGTCTAATGCAACATACGCCGTGGCCGATCGGCTTTGGCTGCCTGTATGTCACGCGCGAAGTTTTTGATGCGGTAAACGGCTTTGATACATCCCTTTATATCATGGAGGATTATGATCTGATACTCAAAGCAAAACGAGCGAAATACAAAACTGGCATCATCAAGATAACCTACCGCACCTTAGACCGCCGCTACCAGAACAACTCGCTGCGTCAAGTATTCAAAGGAATATACGGCGAGCTCTACCGCTACACGCATGGACTGCGCGTCACGAAGCCTATCTATGAATACGAAATGGGCGGCAAACAGAAAAAGGCAACAAAATAAGCTCGTCTAACTGTTTATTCTATCCACAATTTACAAGCCTACGAGTAAGTTTTCACGATTTCGGCATACAGTTCGCGGTACTGATCAACGGTGCGTTCATAAGTATGGTTATCAATAATCCACTGGCGAGCAGCCCGGCTCATCTGGCGCCGGCGCGGCTCATCATTCAGCAGTTCATCGATTTTACGCGCTAGATCGTTGACGTCTGGATAATGGAAGCTGACTCCATTCTTGCCGCCGTCCAATAGCTCGGGCAGAGCAACCTGATCAGACACCACCACTGGCGTACCGCAAGCCAGCGCTTCTAGCGCCGCAATACATTGCAGCTCGGCAGGACTAGCCATCGCAAGTATATCTGCTCGCCGCAATAAAGCGCGCTTTTCCTCGTCGCTAACAAAACCGGTAAAAATACAGCGATTGCCCAGACTGGCTGCTTGACTTCGCAGTTGCTTTTCTATTAAACCTTTGCCAATAATCACCAACTGAGCATTAGTCTTCAAGCGCTCCATCGCGGCAATCAGCAAGTCAATCCGCTTCTCGCCGTCAAGCCGCCCAACATAGGCCACCACCGGCCGCAACGCATCAATCGCAAAACGCTGCAAGAGCTTCTCGTCAGCCCTACCTGGTGTATAGAATACCGCATTGACACCGTTAGAAACTGCTTTCGTTGGTATATGAATCGCTGGCGTAGTCGCTAATGCCGCGCGCGTCGGCGCCGTCATATAAGCGGTTTGATTGACTAGCTTGCACATTTTGCCCTCGACTATCCGGACAAACCAGCGGGCAATAGTTTTGTTTTTGGCATTCATCACGAGATTCAGCGCCATGGTGTGATTAGTCGTGACGATCGGAATCTGCCGCCGGCTAGCTTGCTGGACGACCGCTTTGTGCAGCCATGAAATCGGCGTCATCAGATGAATAATGTCGGGCTGGCCCTGTCGAAAGTACCGCCGCACGAATCTTTTTGGCAAGAATGCCACCCGGTTGTTGTCGCGATTAGCAATCCATTTTACTGCTGGCAACCGCAATACTTTCGCGCCGTTTATTTCATCTACCTCTGTGAAATGGCTAAATAAACCGTCTGGCGAGCCAGTTAACACCGTCACCTCGTCGCCAGCCTCCTTCAGACCAGCAATCAGAGTATCCAGCGCTGTCTGCACGCCTCCAACACCAGGCCGATATACTTCGCTTACTATCAGGACCTTCATACATAAATCTTAGCACACCCGCCAGCAGGCTGCACGTTTTCATAGATGATAAGACAAACTGTTTCAGAATGAGAAGGCGGCGCTAGACAGCAAGACAAGGGTGTCTCGCCGCCTAACGCCACAGTGCTATCGCCGGTCGTCGCCCTCATTGTCCTTTTCTACGAAAGAATCATAGATGCCATCGTAGAGGGCGTCCGCCTCAGGTGGGCGGACAACCTGACGCGACTCCACCACAAAGAAGGGGGAGTCATCGCCCCTTACATGATCAACTATCGACCATACTATTACTATGGCGATCCCAATCCCGATCACAATAGCAACAAATACCGCCTCAAACATGGCCTTCCCTCCTCTGCCTGGGCATACACATCCCAGAGCAGGCAATTGCACTAATAAAAGTATTTATAATAGTACAACAACCCGCCCCGGGATACTTCCGACAAGAGCTAGGACATATCTAAGTCCTATTTTTATTATATATCAAAAGCGAATCGTCTTTGGTAACCCCACCACGATGATTTTACGTTATAATAACTACATGAAGCTATTCTCTTGGAACGTCAATGGTATCCGTGCCGTCATCAACAAGGGTGAGTTTGCCAGCTTCCTGCAAACCTACGATCCGGATATCTTATGCCTGCAAGAAACCAAGGCTGCCCGCGACCAGGTAGAAATTGATCTGCCAGAGTACCACGAGCATTTCTATTCAGCGGCCAAAAAGGGCTATTCCGGCACGGCGATTTTCTCGAAAATCCGGCCGCTGCATTGGCGCGACGGATTGCCGCCGGATATCATTGAGCGGTTCAATCTGACCGGCGATCAGTATGGCAATCCCGCCGACGAGGGGCGCATCATCACTGCCGAATTCGACGATTTCTGGGTGGTAACGTGTTATACGCCAAATTCGAAAGGGGATTTGAGCCGGCTGAGTCTGCGTCATGAACAATGGGATCCGGCGGTGCTAGCGTATCTGGAGGAATTGGAACTCGTCAAGCCAGTACTGTACTGCGGCGATATGAACGTGGCGCATCAAGAAATTGACCTGGCAAATCCAAAGTCTAATGTCGGCAAGCACGGCTTCACCGATGAGGAGCGGGAAGGCTTTCAGAATTATCTGGACGCTGGATTTACTGACACCTTCCGGACAGCCTTTCCTGACAAGACCGGGGCGTATACCTGGTGGACACACTGGGCCAACGCCCGGGCGCGCAATGTCGGTTGGCGGATCGACTATTGGCTGGCATCGCGCGAAATCGCTGAGCGTGTCAAAAATCCTAAGATCCACCCCGAACAAATGGGCAGCGACCACTGCCCAGTAAGTATTGAAATAATATAAATAGTAAGGTAGTCTTATGCCTCCAGAAAACAACTCGCAGCAACCACTTCAACAAACGCAATATCCGCAGCAACCGCAATATCAACAATACCCGCAGCAGTATCCGCCGCAAAACCAACCTCAATACGCTTCACCACAGCCGCAATATCAGCAGTATTCTTCGCAGAAACCAAACAAAATACTCCTAACGATTGCTTTGATCGTTTCGCCACTCGCAATACTATTCGTAATACTAATATCTATTGGCGTCATTTACGGGCTATCCGAAACATTTTCGCAAAATCCAGTAAGCTCTTTCGGACAGCTGAATGATTGCGCTGAACAAATACGCCAAATACCAGGCGTAGAGAAAGTCGATCTCAAACTATCAGACATCGTAGAGGACTTTTTTGGCCACAAAAAAGGTACTTACAAAATAACACTTCAACCAGATTATCCTAAAGATCAGACTATTATAGCAGTAAAGAGAATCGCTGACGTTATCTCCCCGATCCGAGAATGGCCGCAACAAAACTTCATCGCAGTAACTCAGAAGCAGGGCAATGGCACAATCAGTACCAGCTCAGAAGCTAACACGTTTTACAAAATTCCCGAAAAACTCCCGACGCTATTCGATAAACTTAAAGAGTCTAATTTCAAAGCCAAAATTTCAGCTAGAGTGCTAGAGAAATCAGAAAAAAACAAAACAACAAACGGACAGCATACTCAATATTATTACTACCTTGACTGTGAAATTGAAATGAATGCCGCCAACCTTAACGAAATCAAATCATCATTGCCAAGCAATACGTCTATCGGCTCATATGACAAACTTGTCTATACTTGGAATATAACCAGAAGCGGCGGAGATACAACTAAAGTCTATGCCGATGGCAGAATACTCAGCAATAACCGCTACTTGATGGAAAACATCGACATATTCGAACCTATCTTATTCGAGATTGGAGAATTAGGGTTCGGCATTGATAAAGAATCAGACGAAATCCTAGGCGAAGTTAAATTCAACAACTTGTTCAGCAGATTCGAGCCGTCGCACATTGACATTTTCGCTCAGGCCGTTAAACTAATAGCCGCAAAGAATAATCAAGGCGCATTTAGAATCGATCAAGATAAAGTCCGCGGCTATCCAGAGGGGCGCGTTACGCTGCCAGATATCGCTATCAAAAACGGCATTGCAACTGTAAAAGAATACGATTTCGAGCCAAGAGATAGGTATATTATCGAAAAAATCGTCCGGCAAGCAAATGCAACTGACGCGCCAGCTTGATCAAATCCGGTCTTTGGCAAAACGTTTTTCTTCGATCGCTACCGTTAACTCGTACAGCCGCTGCACGCCATTCTCTAACTGGTAATAATGCTGAATGTACGCCAATTCTAGCACAAACAAAATCAGCGCCAGCAATCCCAGCAAACAGTTCATCGCCAACCCCATCGCCGCGGTTGCCAAAAATGCCGCCAGAGACGCTAAAAATAGCCCGGCGAAGAAAAATGTCACCAGCAAGTGAATCAGCCGCTCGTGCTGAAATTCTTGCACGCGCGTGCGGTGATAGTGCGCCAATTCCGTCAGATCAGTTTTCGACTTGGCCGCCGCTAGGCGCTGAGATATAGTTTGATAATGCTCGGCGATGTGTTTTTCCATAGCCTAAATTGTACGCTAGCCCGGCGGCTGCGGCAAGCGCTTGAGCTGGCATGACCGCACTTTTCGCGCTACAATACATTCATGGAATTAGCATATTGGCAGCGCCAAACACCCGAACAGCCGCTCTTTCCCGATATCGAATGGGGTAAGCCCGAACAGCGCTCGCGCGCGGGAAAACTTGGCGTCATTGGCGGCAACAAGCTAGGTTTTGCTGGCGTCGCCGAAGCCTACTCGACAGCACTGGCTAGCGGAGTAGGGGAGGTCCGCGTCCTACTGCCGGATGTGCTCAAGAACACCTTGCCGCGCACCATGAACGGCGTTGCTTACGCGCCTAGCAATCCTAGCGGCGGCTTAGCACAAGAGGCTATCAATGAGCTAAGAGCGCTTGGCGCTTGGAGCGACGGCTTGCTGCTAATAGGCGACGCTGGACGCAATAGCCAGACAGCGATCGTCTATAGCCAGTTGCTGCGCGACTACCAAGGCCCAGCAATTATCACCCGCGACGCCGTAGATCTAGTACGCAACGACTCCGCTACACTAGCAGCACGCCCAAACACCGTGTTAATTTTGAGTTTCGCGCAGCTGCAGAAACTCTTTCGCACGCTTTATTATCCCAAAATTTTGACTTTCAGTATGCAGCTATTGCAACTGGTCGAGGCCTTGCACAAATTCACCGTGACATACCCAATTACCATTACCACCTTACACCAAGACACACTCGTTACTGCTAGCAGCGGGAAAGTTACAACCACACCATGGACCGACCCGATGCGCATCTGGCGCGGCACGGTAGCGGCGCGTGCTAGCGTCTATTATATTTGGAATCCGTCGCGGCCACTTGAGGCCATCACCGCCAGTCTTATCTCTAAATAATCCAACAAAACAAATCCGCCCTGATATTTCAGAGCGGATTGTTTCTAGCTGGGGGGATTGGCTAGAGGCGTTTGCGGCTAGCGATGTAGGCGCTGGCTGCTGCGGTTAGACCGCCGAGGCCGACCACCGAGGCGACTACTTCGCCGGTACCAGTCTTTGGCAATTCAACTGGATTTGATGGGGTTGGCGTTTTTGGAGTTTCCGGTGGAGTCGCTGGAGTTTCTTCACATTTGCTCATGTCAGTGGTGTACTGGCTGTCGCTTGACTCTTTACGGGTAACTTCGACGATTTTCTTGTCAGCGATGCGGCAAACTTTCACCTTGTCGCAGTCTGCTTCATTCTTGGAATGTTTCTTGCTGTCAAACTCGGTCTCTTTGATGGTGATGATATTACCAGTCTCGAGTTCGCAAACCTTTACCTTATTACAGTCAGCGAAATTCTTAGAGTGCTTCTTGCTGTCAAATTCTTTCTCTTTGATAGTGATAATCGTATCAGTCGAGAGATCGCAGACTTGGATTTCTTTACAGTCGTTGATGTCTTTCGAGTGCTTCTTACTATTGAACTCTTTTTCCTTGATAGTTACGATTTGCTTGCTAGTCAGGTCGCAGACCTTGATTTCTTTACAATCGTTGATATCTTTGGAATGTTTGCTGCTGTTGAACTCGGTCTCTTTGATGGTGATGATTTTCTTGCTAGTAAGATCACAGACTTGGATGTCTTTCGGTTTCCAGGTTGCATCACCCCAGACTGGGTTACCGCAATCCTTGATAATGGCTGCGATAAACTTGCCGTTTTCATCGAACCAGACGAAAGCGTCAAACTGATTGTAGACAAAGCTATTCTGAGTCGTAAACTTGTAGAACGAATGTCCGCCAACCGTCTCGCGGTCGTATGACGAGCCTGGGTAGAGCGTATTACGCTGAACGGTCTTGGCGTTAGTTGCCACAACTTGGCCGTCGACAACGATCCGGCCGTCTTTATAAACGGTACCGTTCTTCATGCCTTTGCCTTCAATCATGGCATCATTTATGTTGTTCCACTGATACAGTGCTTTGATGTCGCTGCGTCCGTAGTAAACATTTTTAAGGTCTTGATGACTTGGCGTACCGCAAGTAATCACGTTAATCCATCCGTCACAGACAGACGCTTCTGATGGCTTGGCCAACCAGATTCCACCAGCGATAGCAGCTATAACCGCGCCGACAATCGCCAGATTCTTAATTGATAGTTTCATTGATTTCCTCCCTGCGTGCATTATTCCACGCTTATGATGTCATTGTAGCATAAACTTTTAATTATGTCAACACTTTTGCATAATATTGTTACTTATGCTTTACGCCGCTACCATAACAGGGGTAAGCGCATCAAAAAAAGACGCCCACATACGTCTATCTTATGGTACCGCGAGCCGGACTTGAACCGGCACGAGCTAATGCTCAAGAGATTTTGAGTCTCTCATGTCTACCAATTCCATCACCGCGGCAGAAAAGGTACATTTTTATTGTAACAGACCAGAGCTAACTAGTAAATAACCGCTAATTACGCTATAATTAGCACAGAAAGTATGAAGCCAGACGATCGTTCATCACTAACCGTTCCGCCCAGAGACGGGGCGCCTCATCACAGCGTACTAACCGACCAGCACCGGTCGGCAGCGGCTGATATTGTCCGCCAACAGATCAGTTCGATTATTCAAAACGATCCGCATGCCACTGCTGCAGCTGGCCAGCAGCCAAATTCTAACGCAAAAAAGCCTAAACAGGCCGAGGAGCCCCAAAAGAACTCGCACTCGCTACAAACAAACGCCTACCCGCAGCCATCTGGCACTGTCGCTGATAGTGCGCAGTCTAACAGTGTTACGGCCGGCCCTGGCGCCGTCGACCCAGACAAAAACCCGTATACCCGCACCATGAACCAGAGCTCCACGCCTGCTGCGCATGACGCTTCTTGGCAAAAATACCACACCGCCTGGCAAACATATTATCAGCAGTATTACGAGCGCTACTATGTCTCGCAGATTGACGCCACTCGCAAGTCGCTCAAAAAGCAAGCCGCTCAGCAAGCGCAAAAAAACCAAAACTCAACGCCAAACAACGGTACCGTATCGCAAGAGGAAGCCGTCAACGACCTGCGCAGTTCCATTCGCCGCAAAATCAACGACAAGGCCAAGAAGGTCCGCGGCAGCCGCCATTTTATGCCAATCGTGGCAGCCTGCGCGGTGATGATTGTTTTTCTATTTTTGCAGTATAATCGCGTTTTGTTCGCCTACGTCGAGGCGTATGTCTCGCCAGGCGCCGCTGACCCCGAATCAATTATCGTCTCGCCAAATACCACCAAAGTCGCCACCAACGAGTCGCGGCTGCTTATCCCGAAGATTGCCGTCGATGTGCCAATTGTTTGGGATGCTAATGCCGCCGACACCAACTCGCTAAATCAAGCCATGGACAAAGGCATTGTTTGGTTCAATATCCAAGGTGCCAACGCTAAGCCTGGCGAAAAGGGTAATTTCGTCGTTTCTGGTCATTCCTCTAACGACTGGACTGACAGCGGCGATTATAAATTTATTTTTGCTCGGCTAGAGAAGATGGCCGCTGGCGATGTGGTTTACGCCAACTACAACGGCACGCGCTATACTTACAAAATTACCGGCACCAAGGTAGTTAAGCCAACCGACGTTGCGTCGCTGCAAATCGGCAACGACAAGCCTTACATTACGCTAATCACTTGTACGCCGCTAGGCACAGCACAAAACCGCCTGCTAGTTTTTGGCGAGCAAATCAGCCCGAATCCGAATGAAGCCAAAACCGCCGAGCAAAAAAGCAATACCGCTGCCTCGACCAAGAAAATGCCAGCCAACTCGCCGACATTCTTGCAGCGGATCTTTGGTATCGGTAATTAGCCGCTCACGGCAAAACTTCTCCCGGCGCTCAACAAGCAGCAGCAACTGGCGGGCAAAATCTTGCTGCCAATTATTGAACTTAGTCGTACATTTTGATATAGGAAGCGGTGATTTTACCAGAGCTATGCTTGCGGAAATAATACAAGAAACGGTTATTCGACGATTGCATTGCTGCCGAGCCAACTGCATCGGTCGCCATGGTGTGCATATTAGTACCGTCATAGTCGCCGAACTCAAAGGTACCACCTGCCACCCGCATAATATGCGAATTATCCAGCCAAGCGATTTCACTCGTAGCGGTAGTCTTCATCGAGACGTTAGCAATCGACCGCAGCTCTAAATTATAAGTCACCAAGCTAGCCCCAGCCTGCGCATAAACATACAGATGTTCGTTGGGCGAGAAGCCCGCATACGAAACGTCAGTTGCTAACGGCAGCGTCGCTAGCAACTCTTGCTGCAGTTCGTCTGTTGAATCGCTTGCTGGTAATTTTACTTTCTTGACAGCAACCATTTTGCCGTGAGTAATGAGCGCAAAATTATCATAATAATACTCCTCAATCGCTAGATTAAGACTGCGCCCAGCCATATCCTTGAAAGTTTGCAAGGCCCGCGGTTTCGAAGCGCCTTTCGACAAATAGCCAATCGTCCGCTCGCCGCTATTATTCGGCTTGGTAGTATAGCTAATCCAACCGTTTCTAGAAACATAAAAATCACTAGCATCGCTAATTAGCGGACCCGACAACGTTTTATCCGACAGTCTAATCCGGCGAACATCGCTATCGGCCGTTAACACATACACATTCTGCGAGTCGCTTTTGTCGAAAGCTAATTTGCTGATTTGCACGCCGATATCGCGGGTGATGTTTTGCGCCTTGCCATCGAGGTCAATGATAAGATATTCTTTTGAATCATCAAAAGAATGGCTGATTAACACTCGTTTGCTATCCTTGCTCCACGATTCAATTGCAAAACTGTGGTTAGCGCCGTCGGCCGTGTAACTATCAGCAGATAGAACACGCTGCTTATGTTCGATCCGGTCGTTATCAACTTTGAGAAAATCAACCGCTGGCTGCTGCTTGTTTTGGATAACCGCAAAGCGCGATTTATCAGGCGCTGCCGCTGCGCTGTCGAGGCTAGCGAGTTCCATCGCATCTTTAGCCTCAATGCTCGTCGGTACTAGCTTGACGTAATTTAACCAAAGGATTGAGCCGGCCTTGACGTTAACTTGTTTTTGCCAGGGCACAAAGCCGTCTTTTGATACCGTCACCGTGTGCTGCCCGGCAGTCGCTACAATACGCGTCGCCGTCCGGTTAGCAAGGGTGGCGGCATCTATCTGAATCGTTGCGCCATCAGGCCGCGAATCAAACTGCATCATGCCGCCTTGTCTAACCGTGCCTCGATCAAAATCTAAACGATAGCCTTGTACTAGCATCAAACAAACCACTGCCAACGCTAGAACTGCCAGGGTCATCACAGCATAAGTAAAGGTTAATTTAATACGCTGCTTGCGCCGATTTTTTTGCTGATTCATAGTACGTATTATACCACTTGCTATTGCGTGTAATAGCAAATTAGGCTATGATAATAGTTAAGCACGAGTAGTATCGCAAACATAGGTAAGGGAAATGACAAACAACAACATAACCATCAAGGGTAATGTCTACGACGCCGAAACTGGCAATATTCTCGACGCCCAGCGATCGGCACACACGCCGGCAGCCGCGGCTAGCAATTTTCATAGCGGCACTCAAAAATCCCACACCTTGCAGCGCAAATATATCAAGAAACAACCGCGCACTATTGATTCAGTAGCGCCAGTGCGAGCAACCACCACAGCGGGTATTAAAGAAAATTCTGCCTCTCGCAGTTCGCAGCGCTTAGCGGCCGAGCGCAGTACGCCGCCGCAAATTATTCGCCGCAGCAAGAGAACTCGCCGCGTCCAAGACATCCGCCGATCGTCTAACATTGCGCATTTTGCCAAAGTTACAACTGCTACCAAGCCGCCCGTCAAGCGTCCAGCCACCCCAGAAACACCAGACATAGCGCCTACCGCCAATCAGCTTGAGCAGACTGCTCGCCAGCGGCAAGCAATCATTAAGCAACAGCAAACGCGCAGCGTCTTGCCATCGCAAGTCATCAAGCAGCAAGCCATTCAGGAAGCTACCGACAAGATGTTGACGCGCCAACAGCGCAAAGAAGTCAAGCCAGCAAAGAATACTTCGCTTTGGCGCCGCTTAGTTAGTATCGGCAGCACAGCTATAGCTGTCCTACTGCTAGGCGCCTACTTCACGTATATCAATATGCCCGCTTTGAGCACCCGCATAGCCGCCTCGCAGGCTGGCATTAACGCTTCTTATCCGAATTATCAGCCGTCTGGCTATAGCCTCAACGGTCCAGTTGCTTACCAGCAAGGCAGCGTAATCATGAAGTTTGCCGCTAACGGCAGCAACGAGAATTTCACCTTAGCGCAAACCCGCTCCGAGTGGGATTCATCGGCCGTGCTCGAAAATTACATCAAGCCGAAATCTCATGATAAATACACCACGACCGCCGCCAATGGCCTAACCATCTATTCATATGGTACTCATGCCGCTTGGGTTAATGCTGGTATTCTTTACACTGTCGATGGCAACGCCGAGCTAGCACCAGAACAAATCCAAAAGATAGCCGCCAGTTTGTAATTTATACATATTTGTGGTATAATATAAGGATAGACCTTGTTTTTGGCGATATCGAGATGACTCTTAACTTTTGCACCTGCCGGGTGCTTTTTGCTATAATTAGGTCATGGGCGACGATAAAAATTACACTAACGTCATTCTTGAAGAAATCCGTTCGCAGATGAGCACGGTATTAGAAATTGTGTCAAACCAACCAACACGCGAGGAATTCAATAATTTACGCGAGGAATTCGATAGCCTCAAGGCCGACGTCAAAACAATCAAACGAGCTATTGTTGATAACGACAAAACTACTCGGCACGAGCTAGAATTACTTGACCGGCGCGTCACCAAATTAGAAGAGAGCGCTTCATGACCACGCGCACTCGTTTCGCGCCTAGCCCAACTGGCTATATGCACGTCGGCGGTATGCGTACCGCGCTGTTTGCTTGGCTCATCGCCCGGCAGTCAAATGGAAAATTCATCCTGCGCATAGAAGATACCGACCAAAAAAGGGAAGTATCTGGCAGCGTAGAGCATATTTATGAATGCCTGAGGTGGCTTGATCTTGTGCCAGACGAAGGCCCAGACGATTTTGGCGGTGAATTTGGACCGTACAAACAGTCAGAACGGCTTGACATTTACCGGAAATATGCTCAAAAACTCATTGACGCTGGCCGCGCTTATGCCGATCCGTATACGCCAGAGCAATTAGACGCTTTTCGCGAAGAAGCCAAAGCCCATAAAAAGCCTTTTTTGTACCGTGATTACCGCCCGGAAAACCCGCCGGTTTGGGATGGCAGCCAGCCGCTGCGCTTTCGTTCAGAACCGAAACCCTACATCTGGCACGACGAAGTCATGGGCGAGATGCACGCCGGCCCAGAGGTAATTGACGACTTTATATTAGTCAAATCCGACGGCTTTCCGACGTACAACTTTGCGCACATTGTCGATGACGCCGAAATGGAAATCACCCATGTTATCCGCGGGCAAGAGTTCCTTGCCAGTACGCCCAAATACCTTAATCTCTACGATGCGCTGAATATACCTTGGCCGATATTCGCCTCGGTACCGCCGATCATGAACGAGCAGGGCAATAAGAAATTATCCAAACGCGACGGCGCCAAAGATATCCTAGCCTACAGAGAAGAGGGCTATCTGCCGGACGCTATGCTCAATTTCCTCGCCAGCCTGGGATGGAATGACGGCACCGAACAGGAAGTTTTCACCAGAGACGAATTGATTGAAAAGTTTAGCCTGAAACGCGTCCAAAAATCAGGCGCGCGGTTTGACGAAAAACGCTTGTTATGGCTTAATGGCGCTCATATACGCAATATTCCTGTCGATAAGCTTTACGATTACGTGTCGCCTTGGGACGATAACCCGCAAAAAGACGGGGGGCAGACTGGTTTCTGGCCAGAATCCGCCTACGCTCCAAACATAACCAAGGAATACCGCATGAAAGTGCTGGCTTTAGCGCAAGACCGCCTGAAAATGTTTGAAGATTTACGCGGATTTGGCTACTTTTTCGCGGAGCCTGAGATTAACATGGAACTTATTGACGGCAATAAGCAGCTAAAGAAGTTGTCCGACAGCGAGCGGCGCGAACTTTTAGAAACCGCCCGCGCTGAGCTCGCCAAACTCGCCGACTGGACGCCAGAATCAATCCAAAACTGCCTAAACGAACTATTGGAAACTACTGGCCAAAAACCCGGCATTCTCTTCAGCCTGATCCGCATCGCCGTCACCTGGGCACCATTCAGCCCGCAGCTGAACGACACGCTGGCGTTGATTGATCGCGAACACACGCTGGCGCGCCTACGTAATTATCTAGATATAAAATAATAGTTACAGGTAGGCAACAACAAAATTTTATTCTTTACACAACTCATGAAGTTGATAGGTAGGTGTCAATGTTCTTCTATTTATCTTATGGTCACTAGTATCTTGAGTTACGTCCTCCTGAAAAACATTGTACAGACAGTACCGCTCAAGCATAAGCTTTAGGCTTCTAATAGCTTTATTAACTGACCACCAAATAGCTCGCCTCTTGTCGTTTCCGACGGGGAGCGAATCGTATTCTAGTTCCATTTTCTCAGCAAATGCTTTGCATAAACTTTCAATTGTCATCGGATCTTTACTTTGCCCCAAAATCCCAACCACCAACGGATATAAAGCTTGCTCGCTACAGTTATCCGAACCTGACTCATCTGACTCGATTGAAAACTTAGCCGTACCATCCGGGTATTCAGTGATTTGCAAACCCCACTTTGTTAACTTTGTTGTTACCACTTCATGAGGCCGTTCGACAGATCGTAAATTTTCTAGCAATGCCGCTTCTTTTTCTAAGTGAGGAGGTTGTTCGCGCTGAACAGCCGAAGTTGGCACATCCGTAGACACGGTAATGCGGTTTGAAACGTCACCGTGCGATGGGCTGCCGTTAGCCACTGGTCTGCGCGGTAATGAAACAGACTTTTCCGACTTTTTGGGCGATTCTAGCTTCACCTCTTCGGCGGCCCCAACTGGATCGACCGATGGCGTTTCTGATATAGCAGACCCTGCTACTCCATCGCTAGTCGTGTCGTTTTCGCTAGCTGGCAACCATGCCCACGATTCAACTTGCGTGTCAGGATCGCAATAATAAACAATGTTTGGATCATTCTCTGCCTGTTCAACCCACCTGTTGAATCCTGCTCTATAACGCCGATCAAAAATTTCTGGGTTACGTTCCATATAACTATCGATTACCTGCCAAATTACAGGGCTGCCTTTATAAGCTTTCAAAAAAGCAACGACCGCATTGCCAAATTCGTCATATATTTCTCCAGATTTCTGGCATTCTATTTTGGCATTAGCCGCTTCTTGCTCACGCGTTAGTTTATACGCTCTGTTCGCAAGACTTCCTAGTTCCCCCGTAAGGTCAGCATTATTCAGCCCCTCTTGTGTCGTTGCTAGCTTGCTAAGTTCATTTCGTACATGGTAGAAATTATCAACTTTTTCAGCAGGAACTCCATCTCTTATTGACATAGTACACTCCGGCGCCTCTTTGGATGGTTTTAGACACTGGTCTTCCGGTCGTTGTCATAAATCCCTCCTCAATTATTTATCAATCATACTATAAAATTGGTATGTCTCAAACCATAACCAATTCATGCCAATTATGCTATAATTTTACCAAGATGCGAAAGCAAAAAATACACATACGAAACAGACAACCAAGCCCGCTCGTAGCGCAGCACTACGCGGCTAACAAAAAGCAGTCGCGCCTGCAACGACTGCGCGATTTTATTAATCGTCATCGTATTGCAACAATGTGCATTTGCGGCTCAATCCTAGTCGCTATCGGCGGGGCGGTGGCCTTCGTGTTGACATATCACGCGCCAGTTGCTAGCAACAACTACACTACACCAGTTCAGAAAAAACCAGTAGAAAAATACTATTCCCATCTCAATGGCATTGAGGTTACCTCTAAAGCTGATTTATCCAAACCGGTCACTGCCATCATGATTGAAAACTCGCCTGATGCCCGGCCGCATTCCGGACTCAAGCAGGCCGAAGTCGTCTACGAAGCCATCGCCGAAGGCGGCATCACGCGCTTTCTGACACTATTTCAACAGCACAAGCCGCAGCTCGTCGGCCCAGTCCGTAGTCTGCGTATGTACTACGTTGATTGGCTAGCACCATATCAGGCTAGCGTCGCCCACGTCGGCGGCAGCCATGCTTCACTGCAAGAGGTTCGCAACGGTAAGTATCGCGACATCGATCAGTTCTTCAATGGCAGTTCGTACTGGCGCGCCAACGATCGGCGGCCGCCGCATAATGTCTATACCAGCTTCGAGAAGTTAGACGCGCTCAACGCTGGTAAAGGCTATAAATCATCGCAGTTCACTAGTTTCACTCGCACCGATGGCAAGGCTAGCGACAAGCCTAACGCCACCAGCATCGACATCAATTTCTCTAGTAGCTGGTACAACACCCATTACGACTATGACAAGGCTAGCAACACCTATCTGCGCAGCATCGGCGGGCAGGCCAGCAACGACCGTGAAGAGGGCAGGCTAGCGCCTAGCGTCGTCATCGCGTTGCACGTCAACGAGACTACCGTCATGGAAGATGGCTGGCGGCAAAGCATCGTTACTACTGGAACTGGTACTGCAACAGTGTTTCAGAACGGTACAGTCGCTGAATACACTTGGCGCAAGAACGACCGTTTTAGCCTGCTTGAGCTCATTGACGCCGCTGGCAAACCAGTCGCGCTAAATCGCGGACAAACTTGGATTGCCGCTGTACCAAACAGTGGCGGAGGAGGTGTCTCGTGGCAGTAAGCGACGCCAAGCCAGTAGTCAAACGCACGCCAGAAATGCGTGATTTTTGGCGTATTCATCGCAACAAGGTTGCAATAATATCTGTTCTCGTTCAATTATTGGTCGCTTTATCGGTTATTGCAATAATGATCATTTTGCAGGTTCGCCTAGACGTCTTTCTTATTGCAACAATTGTCATTTCGCTGCTAATTATTTCTACTGCAACAAATTTCGCAGTGTTGTCTTTTGCGATGATTCCGTTGCGCGACTTATCTACCGCTCTAGTTAATGCTGCCGGACAAAAAATTGACCAAAAGTTACCAAACCCTAGCAATAAAGAGTACAAAGCCACCGGCTTTAGCGATATGCTGCTGTCTATCTACAAAGAACATACCGAAACCAGCTCAGACAAAACTAGCGCAACTGACGAACTAGCCAGCGCCCTCAACCTGACAAGTACCGGCATAATCATCCTCGACAAGAACAACGGCGTAATTTTTGCAAACCGCGCCGCGCCAATCTCGCTCGACGCCAAAAGCGCTTATCATTTTGACTTGCTATTTGACGACGGCACCGACCTGATTGAATGGCTCAATCAACACCGTACCGACAATGTTCGCGCCCGTAAAATTTGGCTGCGAGTCCCCAACAAAGTCATCGGGCAAGAAGGCCGCCGCATTTTCAATATCACTGTCGATTTCGAACAAGGCAACGCCGCGGATGCTATCATTACCGCCTACGACGAGACCGAAATTTACCAGCCAGAGGACGACGACCTTGACTTCATCTCGTTCGCAGCTCATGAGTTGCGCGGTCCAATCACTGTTATCCGCGGTTACCTCGATGTGCTAGCGCTCGAACTCGATAGTAAACTCGAGCCCGATCAAAAAGAGCTTTTCCAGAGATTAATCGTTAGCGGCAATCGCTTATCTGGTTACATCAACAATATCCTCAACACTAGCCGCTACGACCGCCGCCATCTCAAACTCCAACTACACGAAGATTCGTTGGCGACAATCTACGAGACTATCCGCGACGATATGGAACTGCGTGCCCGCTCGCAGCATCGTTCACTATCCGTTGACATTCCAAGCGATTTGCCGACCGTTGCTGCCGACCGCTCTAGTATTTCCGAAGTGCTATCCAACCTTATCGACAATGCTATCAAATACTCCGACGAGGGCGGCGCTGTGCGCGTCACTGCTAAAGCTAAGGATAAACATATTGAAGTTTCGGTCGCCGACAATGGTATCGGTATTCCAGCTAGCGTCATCAACAACCTCTTTCACAAGTTCTACCGCAGCCACCGCAGCCGCGAGACAGTCGCTGGCACGGGCATCGGCTTATATCTCAGCAAAGCTATCATCGAAAGTCACGGCGGCACTATCGGCGTATCAAGCACCGAAGGGCAGGGGGCAACTTTCACCTTCACGCTACCAATCTACGCCGCCGTTTCTGACAAGCTGCATGACGCCGACAATTCCAACACCGAAATCATCTCGGCAGGCAACAGCTGGATTAAAAACCACACTAAATACACAGGATAATTAGGAGAATATCATGGCAATTTCCACAATCTTAGTCATCGAAGACGACCGTTTCATCGGCGAGATGTATGTTCGCAGCCTCAAAATGGCTGGCTATAACGTCGAGTGGGCAGTAGATGGCCACGATGGTTTGGTTATGGCCACCAATCAGCATTACGATTTAATTTTGCTCGACATCATGCTGCCAGAGATGCGCGGCACCGAAATCATGACCGCTATCCGCAAATTCGAAGAAAATAACACCAAGAAGTCGCGTATCGTCGTCATGACAAATTTCGATCAAGACGAGAAAAGCCGCGCCGCCTTAGAGAACGATGCCGACGCCTACCTGATTAAGGCTGAAATCACGCCGCGCCGCCTAATCGAAATCATTCAGCAGCTCGGCAGCTAGACAACACCCAGCTCTGCTGCTATAATATTCAACAGTTCGGCTCTATCGTCTAGCGGTTAGGACACCGGGTTCTCATCCCGGCAACCCGGGTTCGATTCCCGGTAGAGTCACCATAAGGTGGTTTATATTCCGTTCGAATCTGAAACAGCTCGTTTACCTCTGGTGGCGAGCTGTTTTTGTGAGTTCCAAAGTTTATTTGTTTGTAGGCTGGAAGTTTGTTGAGTATAGCACCGAAAAAGACAACCCCTTGCACTATATAAACATTTTATCGTTCTCGGTTTTTTCCATCTTATAACAAACAATACCGCTATATTCGTTAGACAGGAACGGATAAAACGATTCGCCACCTTTTTCTGCTAATACAAAATCTCTATGAGCTGGGTCGTGTTCGCCGTATAATTTGCCATAGACATTGTAGAACTCAACATTTTTATCGCCGCGAACTTCTTGACCGTTCCGATTCGCCTCTATAAATCGACGCACCGCAGCGTATGTTAGATCAAACGCTTTTTTAGTACCCTTTGGTCCGCATTCAAATTCTATAGCCGGCACAGGCATGTACTGAGCTAACGGTCCGGCAATTTTTGACTTTTCCGAATACCACACAACATTACGG
>ERZ773005.299-NODE-299-length-41994-cov-5.296097_pt1 | contig 41994 bp, 36 predicted proteins | sample MGYA00580666_ERZ773005 | MGnify/ENA primary metagenome ERZ773005 (study PRJEB29015, sample SAMEA2737999) | human oral metagenome | biome: human oral; feature: human-associated habitat; material: dental | place: China | collected 2061 ...
TCGGCTCGGGCCTCATCCAGTATGTGGGCGCGGCGCTCGCCGTCGTCGCCCTGTTCCCGCTGGTGGCGATCTCAGTGGTGACGTCGCCTTGGTCCTTCGGGATCGCCCTTGCCTGTCTGGGAACGGGAACAGCCCTCGTCCGCTTGGGCGCCATCGTCACGGGACGCTATCTGCAGGCCATCGTCGCGAAGTGAAGCTCGCCGCACACGCAGCCGATTCCGCATCAAGGTAAAATCATTCCGTCGAGGATGCGACACTATCGCCTCACTATGATTACATCAACTGTTTCCCGTCTCCGGCGTCTTGCTTAAATTTGAGGAGGAAGCCATGTCACGGACGGGACGTACGAGTCAGATGCTTCATAGCTCACCACACAATTAAAGCAACCGATAGTCATATGTCAATATACTATAAAATATGGCGATCATAGCTTTCGGATTCTCAAATAGAGAAACTAACAAACGTTTTCCAAACAATTGAGGACACTATGTCAGGCAAAACTATCGAAGACGAAGAGAGCTGGCGGGACATCGCTCGTCGGATCTGGCCCGTCCGAGAATGGATGTCCCGGCACCCGAGGTCGGCTGACTGGCTCGCGGTCGTCACCTGCGTCTCAATCCAAGTCCTGTCCGTCAAGCTCTCAGGGAGGGAATTGAGCCTTCCGGCTCTTGGGATCAGCGCCGTGCTCTTCTGGAGGAGGAGACTCCCATTTGGAACGCTCATCGCCGCAGTCGCATTCAGCAGCGTCGTCTCATCCATCGACTTCACCGGTTTCCGCGATTTCCCGTTCGCTTTCGCGCTTTACGCCGTCGCCAGCCTTCAAGGGTATCGCCGGGGACTGTTCGGCTACGCCGTAGGGGTGCTTCTACCCGTGGGTACGGCACTCATGCAGTGCACGATCACGCAGGCGAGATACTCGCCCACGGTCTTCTCTCCCTTCGCTTTAGCCACCTTGGCCACCGGAACGGCCATCCGCGGCCATCGGCAGCGACATGCACTACTGGCTGAACTGTGGAAAGAGCGCATAGAGCACGCCAAGACCGCCGAACGCGCCAGGATCGCCGCCGACATGCACGATGTCGTGGCGCACTCACTTTCGACCATGATCGCCTTAGCCAATGGAGCAGCGTCGGCATGGTCGAAATATCCCGAACGATCGACGCGAGCCCTCCACAGCCTCTCGCAAGTCGGACGCACCGCCCTAGTGGACATGGGGCACATCCTTCGCCTCCTTCCCTGCGATGATAACGTTCGGCAGCGGTGACGCCGAAAAAAATGCAGGCAGAGAATCCCTGGAAGGCCTCGTGGAGGTCTTCCGCTCAGCCGGCCTCCCAGTGCAATTGACGGAACGCGGAAAACTACCGGCAAATAGACCCGAGCTGCAAACGACCGTCTTTCGGATCGTGCAGGAAGGTTTGACGAACGCCTTGCGCTACGCTCACGGCGCCCAGTACGTGGAAGTCGAGATCACAATCGAGAAGGGCCGGATCGACATCGCAATCACCGACGACGCACCCATTCATGACGTGACAAGGGTCGGCTCGGGTCGAGGCCTTCGCGGAATCTCCGCCCGCGCAGCGAAGTACGACGGCGGCAGCACGGCCGGCCCACGACCGGACGGAGGATGGCGGACGCACGCCTTCCTGGTCGTCGACGATAACGGAGGGACGGCAACGCACCGATGAAAGAAGCCATCCGTGTCGTCCTCGTCGACGACCAAGAACTATACCGCGAAGGCAATGCGCTCCTGCTCGACGCGACAGACGACACAGACGACATCGTGGTCGTCGGCGAGGCCGACACGGGCGAAGAAGCCCTTCACGCGATTACGGAAGCCAAACCCGACATCGTGCTCATGGATATCCGTATGCCCGGAATGGGAGGAATCGACGCCACTCGACGCATAGTGTCCGCCCACCCCGATATCAGGGTGATCGCCCTGACGATTTTCGACCTCGACGAATACGCCTTCGGCGCTTTGGACGCGGGCGCCAGTGCTTTCATTCTGAAAAGCAGCTCACCGGAAGCGCTCATCCGTACGGTGCGGATCGTCGCCAGCGGCGAAGCCGTGGTCGAGCCGCGCATCACCAGACAGCTGATCGACATGTATACCCGACGCATCATTCCAATGCCCGAAACGGATTCGGAAAAGGAGGAGCCCCGCCGAGACATCGACTCACTCAGCCCGCGTGAACGGGAGGTCTTCTACGCCATAGCCCAGGGACTGTCGAATCCCGAAATCTCTGATCGGTTCTTCCTCTCTCCGGCGACGGTCAAAACCTACGTCAATCGTATCTTCTCCAAGCTCAGTTTCCGCGATAGGGCACAGGCTATTATTTATGCTTATAGGAGCGGTTTGCATCATATCGATTCGTAATTCCATCGTTTTGCCGCTCTGAATTGCTTCTTCGATGCGAGAATACTCGCTTTCCGAATAGCGTCGAGACCGCTCCTTCCCGTAACGGGGAAAGTGCCCTTCGCCCTATTCGCCTCCCCGTTTCATCGTATAGCGGTGGGTGCGATCATCGTCGATGACGCCTCCGAAGCTCATGCCGTAGCCGAAGTCGTAGGCGTTGCCTTCCGTGTCGGCGTATGGCTCGTAGTCGAAGGGGAGATCCTCGCAGTGGGCCTCAACAGCCTCCATGTCTGTGGGAAGGGCCAACGGCAGCAGTCCCGACGGTGCGAACGCGCCTGTCAGGAGTTCCCATACGGCATCCTGCTCCACGCCGAAATCCACGATGATGGCATCGACGTACGGTTCGAACTCGGCGAGCACGGCGGGGTTGTGCATGCGAACCACCACGATGACGGGCTTCTCTTCCATGTCCGCCCGCGCCTGCAGAACCGCGTTGAGATCGGAGGCGTTGACGGCCCGATTGGTCTTGTCCCTGTAACCCCGGTCGGCGCTCTCGCGGAAATCCCCGGAGGCGATGGACCGTTGGCGAGCGGTCCGCGCCGTGTAGGGTCGGTACTGAAGGGTCAACGGCAGGTAGCCGTTGCCGCCCTTCTCCCGGTCGTCCACGGAGTAGGGGTTGGACAGAGGGCTCTCGATGAAGACGACGGCGACGTCGGCCTTCCGCGGATCGTGCGTCCGCCGCAGGGGACAGGAGTCGACACGGAGAGGGTCGACGTCATGCGCCGCCACCGGCGTGCGGAAAAAGGACAGCGAGTCCTCACGGTGAAGGGTCGGTACATACACCGTGGCGTCTGAGGTGAGCGGCAACGTCGGGTGCACGGCCGATTCCGAAACGTTCGCAGCACTGTCAGCGGATGGCGCTCTCGACCCCGCTACCCCGCTGACGCCGACCGGTCTGTTCTTCAGCAGGACGAGAGAGTCGCGCTGCGCGGCCTTCCCCGTGGAGGTGAAGTCGGCCCTGCCCACCGTGGCCGTCGAGCTCTCAGGGTCCAAGTAGGGGTTTTCGAACAGGCCGCACCGGAAGGACGTGCGCAGCAGTCTTGTGGCGCTCGCCTCGAATCGATCGCGGGCCATCCGCTGTCCGTCCCGCCGTGCCATGAGTCGGTAGGCCTCTAGGATCGGGCCGATGTCACTGTTGCCGCCGAATTGGTCTACCCCGTTGTCGATGGCGAGCAGGTGGCGTTCGGCGACGCTCATGTCCTCGACCCCGTAACAGCGTTTGCCGAACTCGCCGATCTCCGGGTCGGGGTCGGCGGTGACACCCCAGTCGGTGCACACGACGCCGTCATAGCCGCAATGGCCGCGCAGCAACCCGTGTATGAGGTAGCGGTTGTACGAGTTGCCTCGCGGAGTCTGGCCGTCCCGGCCGTCATTGCCGCCTTCGTACCCCCACGCGATCGAGTAGTAGGGCATGACGGCGGCCGCGCATCCTGTGGGACCGGGCAGGCGAAAGGCCCCTTCGGTGAAAGGCTGCAGGTGTTCGGCTTCGTTTCCCGCGGGGTAGACGGCGAATTTGCCGAAACCATAGTGAGCGTCTCGTCCGGCCTCCCCGCTGCCGCCGCCCGGCCAGTGTTTGACCATGACCGCTACCGAATGCCGACCCCAGCCAGGGTCGGTGCGCGAAACAGTTCCGGCCTCGCCGACGCATTCGCCACACGGGATTTGGCTCGTCTGCATGCCATCGCAGTAGGCGGCCGCATAGTCGGTGACGAGCCTGGAATGCGGACCCCAGGTGTCCTCCAGGCGCATCCAGCGCGGTTCGGTTCCCAAGTCGATTTGGGGCCCTAGAGCGGTGACGATGCCCAACGCCCTGTACTCGCGGGAGATTATAGAAGCGCATTCGCGCATGCGTTCCGGGTCGAACAGCGCCGCCATGCCCAGTCCCTCGGGCCAGCGGGAGACGCCACCGGCTCCGCCCTTGAACTCGGCCGACGCCTCGGCTGCACCGTTGCGCGGATCGGAGGATGCGTTGACTGGGATTCCGAGGGGAAGGGCCTCGCAGAACGCCTGCATCGCATTGTTCCAGCGGGCGGCGGTCGCCGCGTCCTGCAGATTCATGACAAGGACGTGGCGGACGCCGTCGGCGAGCATACGACGCTGTTGGTCGGTCAGATCCCAGGGGCGAGCGCCTGAGGCGTCGTAATCCTTGCCACCGTAGGTTCCGGGGAAGGGACCGTCCGGCAGGGCGGGAACCGTCTGGTGGGGAGAGTAGAGCATGAGTCCGGCTATCTGCTCGACGCTCAGCCGGCCGGCCAAGTCGGCGGCGCGAGTTGAGGCGTCCAATCGCCAGTCTTCATAGGGCAATAGTTCACCGGTACGGGCCAAGTCCTTGAAAATCCGACCCTCCACTTCGATGAGAGGGGCGCAGACCGTGACGATCTCCGGCCCCTCGCCGCCCGGCTGTGGTTGGCGGAGAAGAGCCGGCTCCCCCGACTGCTGGCATTCGTCTTCCCGTCGGGAACCGTGCATGGTCATCGCCTCGCTTCAGCCTCACTCCCTGCCGGGCGGACAACCGGCATCTGTCGTTCCCTATCCTCGCAAATTCGACGAAGGAGTGCGCCAGATCGCCACCTTGAGCCCGAAAACAGGTGAACGCATCGATGAGTTCCCCACCGGGAGGCACTCCCCTCCAGAACAGCCTTCACCGACGGGCCACATCCACCCTTGGGGTGGCTGACGGGACTCGAACCCGCGACCGCCTGGACCACAACCAGGAGCTCTACCAGCTGAGCTACAGCCACCGCGTGCACCGCCTTGTGAGCGGCAACGAGACGAGTTTAACGTCGCCGCGAGCGCGCCGCCGAATCGGTGTCCCGTGATGCCGGACACCTGCCCGGCGTTCTCGTGAGACTGCGTCGCGGTTCCGGCATCGCTGTATTTTCGGTCACAGTCAGTCGATTCGCCGTCGGCTCTCTGCGGCGGCGTCCGCGTGGATCCGCCGGAACGCAGCAAACGTCAGGACTCGCCCTCCTCCGCGCGGCGCGCTTCGCCGGAAGAGGACATTCGCGTGTTTTACAGCCAATGCGCATGTCCCGCGGTTAGTCTCGTGTCGCTTGCCTAAGTCGACGCATCCTGTGCAGTCGACGCATCTACGCATCATGAGGAGGAATTCATGAAAGCCCTACTGCTCGATGCCCCCGGTCCTCCCGAGACCCTCCGGCTCGGCGAGGCGCAGGCCCCTCACGCCGGCCCCGGGGAAATCGTCGTCCGCGTCAAAGCGTGTGGTTTGAACCCCGTCGACTATCGCGTCGCCCAGTCCGGCAACCCGGCGTGGACGTGGCCGCACATCCTCGGCCTGGATGTGGCCGGGGTCGTCGAAGAAGTGGGCCAGGACGTCAGCGGTTTCGTTCCCGGAGACAAGGTGGCCTATCACGGGGATCTCCGTAGGAACGGCGGGTACGCCGAGTTCGCCGTCACAGCAGCGGACACGGTCGCCCCGATGCCTCAGGGACTCAGCTTCGAGAGGGCCGCCGCACTTCCGTGTGCGGGCATGACCGCCTACCAGGCGATCAATCGTCGACTTCACCTGCACGCCGGAGACACCATACTCGTCACGGGGGGAGCGGGTGGCGTCGGAGGATTCGCCATTCAGCTCGCCCGCTCGCGCCAGGCGCGCGTCTTCACCACGGCCTCGCCCGCCAATCTCATGTACGTCGGCAGACTCGGAGCCGACATCGTCTTCGACTACCACACCGACGACGTCCCGACCAGCGTCCGCGAACTCACGAACGGCTACGGCGTGAACGGCGTGATCGACACCATCGGCCCGGATTCAGCTCGCGACAACCTTGAGCTCGTCGCCTACGGAGGAGGGCTCGTCGCCGTGGCCGGACGCCCGGAGACGAACCCCGTCCGGCCTTTCACGACGTCTCCGTCCGTGCACGAGATCTCGCTCGGGGCCGCACACGCCTATGGCAACCCGGCCGCCCGGAAAGACCTGGTCACCATGCTCACCGCCATTATGAGGCGTGTGGCCAACGGAACCCTCGACGCCATGCTCACCGAGACCGTGAGCCTGGCCGACGTCCCGGCGGCCCTGGCTCACCTGGCGACGCGGCACGCCCGCGGCAAGACTGTCTACGTGGCCGACTGACCGTCTCGCCGATCCTTCGTCAGCCCCGGCGGACGGGCGACCCAGCCGCGTCACCAGCCGACCCTCATGGCTATGGCGTCGGCGAACTTGGCGAGATGGCCGGGATCGGAAGAGAGGTAGAGCGAACCGTCGATCAGCGAGATCTCCATGACGTAGAACTCGTGCTGGTCTGCCGGTCCGCCGCGTACGATGTCGACTCGGTTGAACAAGGCGAGCTCGTCGCGCCCGTGTGTGTCGATGGTGAAGGAGTGGACGGCCTTGCGGATCTCCTCGCCCCAACGCCATTCGTTTTCGTTGGCGTCGGCCGAGCGCACCACCTCTTCGTGAAGCTCGTCTTCCGACCGGAAGCGCGGGTGGAGCATAGCCTCTTTCTCCACCCTGTATGCGGGCAGCCCATTGAGGTAGATGAGCGATATTTCACCTGAGCGATCGATTTCCTCAAGGTATCGCTGCACCATGACGGAACGGCCGCGCGAGAGCTCGTGCATCGCGTGGCGGATGGCCGCCCCGCGCGATGCCGGGTCCGTGGCAGTGTAGCGTCCGGTCCCCCGCCCTCCCGACGACACGGCGGGTTTGACGACGAAATCGCCGAAGGCCGGAAAGCGCGTGTGCACCTGATGCTTCGAATACTTGTGGTCGGGTTCGAGCCACGTCGTCGGAATGGTCGACAGACCGCGCCTGGCCAGCTCGGCCAGATAGTGCTTGTCCGAATTCCACGACATGAGACCCGCCTGGTTGAGCAGCCGGGGAACGGAACGCGCCCACGCCAGGAAAGCTTCGCGGTTGACCGCATAGTCGCGCACTGACCGCACGACGACGACCCCCGCCGCATTCCAGTCCACGGAAGGGTCGTTCCACACGGCGATACGGGGTTCGAGGCCTCTTTCCCGCAGCGCGTCGGGCAGTCCAGCCTCGTCGGGGTCGAGATCGGGCAGATCGGCGCAGGTGGCCAGAGTCACGAGTGGTGCAGACACGTCTTCAACTGTACCGGAACGGACCGAGGCGAGGCGGGCCTACGGCGGACCAGAGCGCTTCCCGCTTCGCCCGCGTTCGTCCGCCCGCCAAGGCATCGCCTCGGCGAAACCCTACAGCTCGTCGTCCGGGCTGGGTGCGGCCGGGGCCGAGGCGTCGGGGTCCCTCCCGGTCTGGACATCCAGAAAGCGGTGGACTTCGTCGACGATGCGCTGAGTTCTCCTCTCGATCACCGTCTGCGGATCCGATCCGAATAGCCTGACGTCGTCCGGAGTGAAGAAATGAGAGGCGAGCACTTCATCGATCTCGCGGTCGCGAATCGAGTCGTACACCATGGCCATCCAGTCTGCGATGTCGGGATCCTCGAAACCGAGGATCACACGGTTGCCCGTGGAATTGCGGTGTCGCTCATCGCAGTCATTCGAGGAGACGACCCGTCGAACGACGTCGTTGAGCGAGCCGATCTCTTCGACGCTCGCAGCTAGGTCGTTGAACTCAAGCCGCTTCCGCGTCTCGAGCGAACGAGGATGGCGCGCCCACATCGTGCAGAGGGCTATTCTGCTCGCCCCCTGATTGGTTCTGAAAACTTCCAGATCAGGAGTGGTGAAAGTGTTCTCGACTTTAACCGCATCCAGAAGCCTTTGAATCGACCCATGCTCATCGCCTTTGACAATGAGTTTGGTGAGCTTACGCACAGACGTATTGCTGGAGAGAGACAGCAGCACCGCATTCGCGGCGGCTCTCCAAAACCATCGGACGAGAAGCCTGCGAGTGCGTCTGTCCGGGTCGGGGAAAAGGGAAAAATACCTGTTGAGGATGAGTAGAAGGAACTGCTGCGGCAGGAACGTCATATGGGGAACCCCCACACGATCCTGAAGGAACTTGACAGTGGCGTGAAGGGAATCCTCCGTCCGGCGAAAACTCGTAGCCTCGTCCTCGTCCGGAAAGTCCGACAGTTTTCTCCTGTCGGGCGTGAACTCGTCGTTGGGGCTGCGAGTGAGGTCGGGATGCCTGCGCACGAGGAGCGCGGAATAGACCATGTCATCGGGCATCCGTCCGAACGTGGTGCTGGAGGCGAGGCTGTCGGCGATCGTGGTGACGTTGACGATCTCGGCGCCCGATCCGCTGGCGCCGTTGATGGCGTTGAAGACTTCGGACTTCTTCAAACGTTTGCCCGCATTGTTGATCCTGTCGAAGATCCGCCGGAGCTCGTCCTCGTCCGCCCGTTCGAGGACGGTGGTCGGCAATGCGAAGTCCCGCAACGCGGTCGTGACCGTTTGCAGGTGCTCCGCATACTGCTGTCCGTCAGGGTTCTCCTGGAACCACATGAAAAGCCGAGGGATGCTGAACAGAGTCGGAACCGGAACGGCCACCTGCCCGCGCGCATTGCGCAGGCTCGTGAAACGCTCGTGTTTGGGCAGGTAGACGACCGCGAACTGCGAATTCGCGTCGATCTCCTCGGCCACGGCGTTGACGAGGCTCGTGATGCGCTGTTGCCCGTCGACGACCCAGAGGGCGTCGTGCCTTTCGGGGGCGACGATGCCGAGTTCGCCGAAGCGCACGTTCCCCGCGGGCGCCTCGCGCCTCCACAGAAGCGCATTGCCCACCGGATAGCCGCGCCGGATACTGTCGAAGAGATCGAAGATGTCCTTCTGCCCCCACCGGAAAGAACGCTGAAACTCAGGGATGCGGAGCGCGCCTTCCCTCGCATAGTCGACGAGGTCGCTGATCGTAAAGGTCTGTGCACGCGACTTGGCCTTGGCAACTGTCATGAGCCCAGAATACCCACCGGACTTCGACTCGATACAGACCATCCACGCGAAGAGGCCTCCGATACCTCGGAGGCCTCAGCCAGTACACCGCCTGGGACTCGAACCCAGAACCCACTGATTAAGAGTCAGTTGCTCTACCAATTGAGCTAGCGATGCGAACGCATTGAGTTTACCGCCGTCGACGCCTCCGCGCAAGTCGGAGCCGCCGGCCCCGAATGTGCCCTCACGCACAGGAAATGACGAGCCCGCCGGGGACCCCGGATCGCCGTCCTCGGCGGGCTTCGCGATCGTTGCGACGAGCACGGCGTCCCTCGCCTCACCGACGACTCCGGCAACGCGTGACCCCACGGATGTGGCACTCTTGTTGAGTGACTTCCTCCGTTCCCGCTGAGACTTCCGCCGCTCCCTCTCCTCTGAACGCCGCCCTCGACCGCATCGAGGACGCACACGGCCTGACTCCACCGGATGAAGCGATCTATGAGGAATTCGCCTCCTGGGCCGAATCGACCGGTCGACCTCTCTACCCTCATCAGGAAGAAGCCCTCCTCGCAGCCGTCGAAGGCGAGCACATCATAGTCTCCACTCCCACGGGCTCGGGCAAGTCGATGGTGGCCCTGGCGGCGATCTTCACCGCACTGGCGGAAGGCCGCACCGCCTATTACACGGCCCCGCTCAAAGCGCTCGTCTCGGAGAAGTTCTTCGAACTCATCGCGACCTTCGGCGCGCACAATGTCGGAATGATCACCGGCGACACATCGATCAACGCATCGGCACCCATCGTCTGCGCGACGGCGGAAATCGTCGCGAACATGGCGTTGCGCCAGGGCGAGGACGCCGACGTCGGCGTCCTCGTCGCCGACGAGTTCCACTTCTACGGCGATCCCCAACGCGGCTGGGCATGGCAGATACCGCTTCTCGAGCTCACCTCGACCCAGCATGTGCTCCTCTCCGCAACCCTCGGCGACACGGCATTCCTCGCCGAAGACATGAAACGCCGCACCGGCCGCAGCGTGACCACCGTCGACGACGCCGAACGCCCCGTCCCCTTGAACTTCTCCTACTCACGCGAACCTCTGGGCGAAGTCGTCAACGAACTCGTCCACACACACCGGGCACCCGTCTACGTCGTCCACTTCTCCCAACGCGAAGCGGTAGCCCAGGCCCAGGCGCTCCTGCCGATCAACCTCCTCGCGAAAGAGCAGAGGAATAAGATCGCGGCGGCGATCGGCAACTTCCGATTCGGACCCGGATTCGGCAAGACCCTCTCCAAACTCCTGCGCGCCGGAATCGGCGTGCACCACGCAGGGCTCCTCCCCCGCTATCGACGGCTCGTCGAACGACTCACCCAGATGGGGCTCCTACAGGTCGTCTGCGGAACGGACACACTGGGCGTCGGCATCAACGTGCCGATCCGCACCGTACTCCTCACATCCCTGTCGAAATTCGACGGCGCGCGCTCGCGGCATCTGTCCGCCCGGGAATTCCACCAGATCGCGGGGCGCGCGGGACGCGCCGGTTTCGACACCCGAGGCGACGTCATCGTTCAGGCGCCCGAGTACGAGATCGAAAACGCGAAGGCCCTCGAGAAGGCCGCGAACGACCCGAAGAAACTGAAGAAGATCGTCAAGAAGAAGGCGCCCGAGGGCGTCGTGCTGTGGTCGGACAAGACCTTCGCGCATCTTCAGAGAGCCCAGCCGGAGACGTTGGTCTCGCACATGCGGGTGAGCCATGCGATGCTTCTCAACGTCCTTCAGAGGCCGGGCGACGCCGTCGCAGCCGCCATCCGCCTCCTAACCGACAACCACGAGCCCGCCACACCGTCCAATCCGCTCCTTCGCAAGGCGGTGGAGATATACGAGACCCTTCGGTCCGCGGGCATCCTCGTCCACCACGGCCGTCGGTGGCAGGACGCTCACCCGGGAGAGTCCGCCATTGCATTCGCCCGCGAAGTCCCCGGCGACTTCGCGCTCAACTCGCCGCTCGCGCCCTTCGCGCTGGCGGGTCTCGATCTGTTGGACCGCGAATCGCAGGACTATGCGCTGGACGTCGTCAGCGTCGTCGAATCCGTCCAGGAGAATCCCATGCAGGTCCTCTATGCACAGGAGCGGGAGGCCCGCGGCGAGGCCATCGGGAAGATGAAGGCCGCGGGGATCGGGTACGAGGAGCGAATGGCCGAGGCCGACCGGATCACGTGGCCTCAGCCTCTCGGCGAACTGTTGCACGGGGCGCTGGACGTCTACCGGCAGACGAATCCCTGGGTCGACGGCTACGAGCTCACTGCGAAGTCCATCGTGCGAGAGATGATCGAGCATGCGGAGACTTTCTCCGAGTTCGTCTCGCGTCTCGACCTCGCCCGCAGCGAGGGGGTCCTGTTGCGCTATCTCACCGACGTCTACAAGGCGCTCCGGCAGACAGTTCCCCTCGAGGCGCGCACAGACGAAGTCGACGACATCACAGTCTGGCTCGGCTCGCTCATCCGTTCCGTCGATTCCTCGCTGATCGACGAATGGGAGGCCCTCGCGGAGGGGAGAGCCACGGCCCAGCAAGCCGAAGGCCCCGCTGCGGACGCGGAGTCCAGATTCGACGAAGTCGCCTACGGCGTCGCAGAAGGCGGCACGGCGGCTTTGACCCACAATCGACATGCCTTCAGGGTTGCGGTCCGCAACGCGGCCTTCCGACGAGTCGAAGCCGTCCAGTTCGAGGACGGCGAGACCCTCGACCGTCTGGACGGCGACCCATCGTGGTCTCCGGGAACAGCACCGGACGGCACCGCTTACCCGCAGGGGCCGACCTGGGACGGCGAGGCCTGGCTAGAAGCGACCGACCCGTTTTACGACGAATACGAGGCGATCGGCATCGGCTCCCAGGCGCGTGGAGCGGATTTCTTCCGTATCCGAGAACGGGCCGAAGCGGCCGATCTCATCGAAGTGGGCGTTCCCGGCGACGTGGCGGAAGCGCTCATGGACGGAAGAGAACCCGGCCGCCTATGGGTCGTCACACAGGTCTTCGATGACGGCGTAGGCGACGGCGACTGGGGTTTCCACGCTTTCGTGGACCTCGACGAATGCGACGAGGCGGGCGCGGTGCGTCTGCGGGTCGTTCGCGTCGGGAAACTCTGGAGTTGACCTGACGCGGCTACACTGCAATTGTCACTGCCGGCATACGAGGTCGAGATGAGCAACGAACCAGACAACCCGAAGGGAATGGCACAGCGCGGACGAGTCGAGACGAACGGCGTCAACTGGTCGGGGCAGGAAACCAGCTTCGACGGAGTGCTCCGCCCGGATGTGACCGAGATCGCCACGCGCTTCACTCGAATTCGCGAGAGCGTGGCGGCCGCTTCGATCGCCTCGGGGCGTGCCGAGGACGCCGTCGCCATTCTCTTGGCCGCGAAGTTCCAAGAGCCGGAACGCGTGGCAGCGGCGCTGCGAGCCGGTGCGTCCAGGATCGGCCACAACTACATCCAACAGCTCACACAGAGTGAGTCCGAATTGAGATCCTCGGGGGCGCCGTCCCACCGAGTGCACGTGATCGGCCACGTCCAGGCCAACAAGGCCGGCAAGGCGCTGCGCGCGGCCGATTGCGTGGAGACGGTCGACTCCTTCGAGCTGGCTTCTCGTCTCAACCGCATTCAGGAGGGGCGCATCTCGTCGGGCGAATGCGACCGGTGGGGGGATCCGGTCGGTCGTTTCGATGTCATGATCCAGGTCAACTCCGCCGGATCGGAATCCCAGTATGGAGCCCCGCCGGAGGCGGTCGTGGACTTGGCGGGGGAGATCGCAGAGCTGCCCAATCTACGTCTGACGGGGCTCATGCTCATCGGCGCGAATACGGATGACGTCACGGCTGTCGCAGCTTCGCATGCGCGCGTGCGCGAGCTGTGCGACGCCATTAGGGCGGCCGGGGTGAGTTCTTGCACAGAATTGTCGATGGGCATGACGAACGACATGGAGATAGCCGTCAAGGAGGGCTCCACCCAGGTGCGAGTGGGCACGGCGGTGTTCGGCCCTCGCCCATTCCTTCGGACATCTACGCGATAAACCTCCGGGTCCGACGGCGCCGCACGGCCTCCTGTGAAGGACGCCCTGTGAAGGACGTCTAGCGCGCCGACCATAGCCTCGCCGTTCTGCCGGGTCCGGCCCCCAAGGCGCCGGCGTCTGCGCACGTCGTTGCCATCGCCGCCTCGCACCAAGAACGCTGACCGCTCCGGCTCCAAGAAGCTCGGATAACTCCAACCAGCGCTGAGTCCCGAGACTCCCCTGAGGCCCTCAGGGGTTCTCAGTTCCTCGGCATTCCCCTTCGCGCACGATGCTCCGCTCCCGCAGCGAGTTCGCCATCGCCGCGGCCAAGTGCGTCGGCGTATGCGCGAACTCCCACGATTCTCCTCTGGGCACTCCTCACTCCGCGAGCTCCGGTGTCAAGCCGGAACAGCTGCGACCGCCATGAGCTCGTCTCGACCGTCATCCCAGCTCAAGACGGCGCAGTGAGCCTCCCGGCAAGACCGGCCGCAACCTTCCGAACGCGGCGATGCCACCGGCAAAGGCGGGAACCGATCGAAGCCCGGCTGCCCGAATCCACAGGTTCCTCTGCGTATCCGAGGCCGCCTCATGCCAAGCGGTACAGCCAACCGTGCGTGTCTTCAACCGTTCCGAGCTGAATACCCGTCAAGTGGTCGTATATCGCTTTGGTCGTTTCGTGTCCCGGAAGATCGACGTGGAAATCCCGACTCGAAAGCGACCCGATGGATGTGACGACGGCGGCAGTCCCGCATGCGAACATCTCGGTCACCGCACCGCTGTCGATTCCCGCTAGAACGTCCGCAATGGGCAGAGTCTCCTCCCTGACGTCGCGTCCTTCGTCCCGCAAGAGCTGAAGGATGGAGGAACGGGTGCATCCCGCGAGGATGTTGCCCGTCAACCGAGGCGTGCGGATCGATCCATCCGACATGACCACGAAGACGTTCATGCCGCCGAGTTCGTCGATATCGGTCCCCATCGTCGCGTCGAGGAACATGACTTCGTCATACCCCGCGTCGTGAGCGACCGTCTTCGGCAGCAACGAGGATGCATAGTTGCCGCCGGTCTTGGCGTCGCCCATGCCTCCCGTTCCGGCACGGTGGAACTCCCGTTCGACCCACACGTCGATGGGCTGGAATCCATTCGCGAAATAGGCTCCGGATGGGGAGGCGACGACCATGTATTCGTAGCGATGCGAGGCCCGCACACCCAGAAAGGCTTCGGATGCGAATATGAAGGGACGGAGGTAGAGGGACGACCCCGGCGCATCGGGCACCCATGCGGCGTCCTGACGGACGAGATTGACGATCGATCCGATGAAGGCTTCATGCTCGAACTCGGGAATGGCCAGGCGGCGGCTCGAATGGTTGAGTCGCGCTGCGTTGTAGGTGGGCCGGAACGTCCAGATGGAGCCGTCGGCGTGCCGATAGGCCTTCAGACCTTCGAAGACCTCTTGCCCGTAATGGAGAACCGCGCCAGCCGGACTCATGGCAATAGCTTCGTACGGTTCGATCCTAAAATCATGCCATCCCCGCTCGGCAGTCCATGTCGCATGGGCCATGTGGTCGGAGAACCGTTTGCCGAAGCCGAGATCGACGAGAGCCGCGCTGCGCTCTGCCTGGCTCGTCGAATGCGGATTGGGAACGATTTCCCAGGAGCCGAGCAATTCGTCGGCGAGTGGAACCTTTCCCATGGAGGCGAGTTCTAGATTCGTATACGTCATTGTGTCACTTCTTTTCTTTCTTGACGATAGACCGATTGTAGCCGGAGGACGTGCCGAGGCATCGCCCGCCCAAGGGTTGAAGACCGCCTGCTTCCCGGTCGGGTAGTCAGCCTCGGAGACGGGCTGCGATGTCGTCGCCTATCTGCGGAGTTGAACGCACAAGAGGGTTTCCTGAAGCCGCTGCCTCCGCCCGCACCGCCATATCGGCCTCGATTGCTGTCTCGATGGCACGTGCGGGGCCGGGATGCCCCAAATGGTCGAGAAGCAAAGCCGCGGAGGATATCGCCGCGGTGGGATCGGCCTTATGCCGTCCGGCGATGTCCGGAGCCGACCCGTGGACAGGCTCGAACATCGACGGGTAGGAGCCTTCGGGATTGATATTGCCCGAGGCCGCCAGGCCGATGCCGCCCGTCACTGCGCCGGCTTCGTCGGTGAGAATGTCACCGAAAAGGTTGTCGGTTACAAGCACGTCGAATCGTCCGGGATCGGTGAGCAGGAATATCGTGGCGGCGTCCACGTGGAGATAGTCGACCGCGACATCGGGGTATTCGGCGCCCACTTCTTGGACGATCCTTCGCCACAAGCCTCCCGCATTGACAAGGACGTTGTGTTTGTGAACGTATGTCAGCTTTTTGCGAGAACGTGACACGGCTTTCGAAAAAGCGTAGCGGACCACTCGTTCCACTCCGTAAGCGGTGTTGACGGAAACCTCTGTGGCGACTTCGTGAGGAGTTCCCTGCCGCATGACCCCCCCGTTGCCGCAGTACAACCCTTCGGTCCCCTCTCTCACGACGAGGAAGTCGATCGCGCCGGGGGCTGCGAGCGGAGTCGGAACACCCGGATAGTGCCTGCTGGGTCTGAGATTGACATAGTGGTCCAAGGCGAAGCGGAGTTTGAGGAGCAGACCTCTTTCCAACAGTCCGGAGGGAACTGACGGATCGCCTACCGCTCCGAGGAGGATTGCGTCATGTCGCTTGATCTCTTCGAGCTCGGCGTCAGGGAGGATCTCGCCCGTCCTGTGGTAGCGTTCAGTGCCAAGTTCGTAGCGGGTAAACTGAATATGTAATCTTTCATTTCCGATTGTGTCGCATAATGCTACAGCAGACTCTAAGACTTTACAAGCCTCGCGGACGACTTCAGGACCGATGCCGTCACCCGGAATCACCGCGATGTCGATGGTGCGAGTCATGGATTCCATGATAGCGAGTACCGGAAACCCGTGACTGTCGTCTCGGCATTTGGTCATTTTCGTCGAATGCAAAAGAAAACGAAAAGATTATTCAATACATACTAAGTGTTTTGTCGTGTTATATTATTAAATATTTAAATACAGTATCGTGAATCGACTTTAAACATTTAAACGTAATGTACAATATATAAAATAAATCCTTTCAATAAAATTGAACTGCGTTAGTCAATATAGTTTTCCACATATTTCATTTCATGAGTGATATTCATTCCTAGGGACTCATCGTTCTTATCGTCCAAAAGACTCTTGACCGCGAAAAATCCCCCGACAATAAGCCCTGTGACGATGAGAAGGATGAGGATCACGCCTATCGGCCTTGTAAAGAAGCCTTTTTTCTTAGGCCTCTGATCCGACTGCCCCGATCCCGCATCCGCGAAGGGTTGCCCGCCGAGCACCGGCGGAAGAGCGGCCGACGCCGGCATAGCCTGGTATTGGGGCATGGCCTGGTACTGCGGCATCGCCGCCGAGGGGGCCGACGGTGCAGTGCCGTCAATCGCTGGTCCGAGAGTACCGGTTTCTCCAACAGGCCTTGGATTCGCGCCGATCGGACCGGGAACGTCGCCGACCGGATACCCTCCAGGACTACCGGCATTCCACGACTGACCATGCTCGGCGTCTGACAGCCCGTCGGGCGGCTGTTCATTGAAATAGGCCGAGTAGGACGAGAAGACTTCGGCTGCTCTCGAGGCGGAGAAGACCGTCTCGTCGGACGATGCGGCATTTCCGGACTCGGCAGCCTGCAAATGCCGCTTATCCTCGTCGTCAAGCCAGAAATTCCATCCCTCCGGAGCCGGCCCCCAGGCGGGGTCCGGTCGCCACGACGGGTCGGGAACCCATCCTTCGGGCGGAGCCGGCCAATTGGGCGGCGGATTGAAGCGCCTGACCATGTGCAACTCTCCTTACAGTATAGTGTATGTTGCGACAGCACTGGCATTCTATCTCTGCACAACCGCCTTGCCACAAATACAACACCGCTCCGCAGTAGATCCACCGGCGAGGAGTGAGAAGAAGAGATCGGCTCAGGACTGCCCGAGGAAGATGGCCAGCCATCCTAAGGCCAGAGTTGAGGCGATTGCCGTGGCCAGCATAAGGATTCCGCCCGGCCTCATGAGGAACTCGCGTCTTCGCGCCGGCCAAAGGGTACGCGGATGCGTGGAGACCTGCGCTATGCGCTGACCACTCGCGTGAGAGCGACGTCGAGAAGTATGCCGTATATCATATTCAGACTGCCGTGATGCAGGATAACCGGCCGACACGGTGTCGATAGGCCTGGCTGGAGCGGGGTATGCGTTGGCAGCGCGATACGTCGATGCCCCTGAATACCAGGAGGCGGCAATCCTGGCATCGTCCCGAGAACCGGCGGACGGCGAAAGCCGAGACTCCCGAGGCTCCGGTTTGGAAGCCCTCTCATGGACGGCATCGGCTCGCCGCGAATCCCCACCTCCTTCGGAGGAAGAGGGACTGTACGTCATTCCTCGCCAATAAGCGGTTTCATCCGACCAAATCCCTGAAGAGCTGTCCCGATGACGGGACACATCGGAACGTTGGGGCATGTCTCGATTCTCCTTCGCGTTCGCTATATGTACTGTGATCCGATTTGCTGGTCCAATTCTGACACCGGCTCGACGGAAAATTAACCATCGGATGACGGGTAATGGTCCACAGGGGAACCGGTACCCGTCCTACGTCGACAATCCAAGGCAGGGAGTGTGAATGCAACGGTCCTGTATCTGTCTCAGGCCCGGAGATCAAACCTCGGATCGGCCGACCATCGTTCACGGCTGTCTGTCTCGTCCCCGGAGGTCAGTCTCGCCGGAGCGCCCTCTCAGCGGAGTTCCGATAACGGCGCCGGCGAGCGGCGATCGACCAGGATTCCTTCGGAGGCGGCACCGCTCCGGGAAGCCTTTCCACTCCTGCGGAGGGAACAGATGGAGCCTGCATGACCAAAAGCCCTTCGACATCGACGGGAATGCGTTCATGGCCGAGAGACAGGATTGCGAATCTCTGTTCGGACTTGACCGGGTAGACGAGCAACGCCCTTCCCTGCCCGATGTTGGCCTGGATCAATTCCCAGACCTGCTCTCGCACCCGCGTGGAGAGGTGCCCGACGTACACCCCTGCGGACACCTCGAGCATCCATCGTGTGAGGGCCCCGCGCAGTCCTGCGGGTGCCGCCGACAGGACGATGACTACCACGGGGGATCCCCTCCCTCGGAGGCCTCCATGGCGAAGGCGTGATTGGTCCCTCCAGCGACGATTTTGCGTTGATAGTCCCACAGAGAGACGACGTTGACGCTCAGGTCCTCCGACTCATCGACTTCCAGGAGTCTTTGGATGTCGCGCACGCAGCGTTCGATGACTTTGAATTCGAACACCCTGTCGCGGACGCGCCGTCGCGTCGTTCCGGTTATGTCCTCCATGCCCTCACTGATCACGTCGAAGGCCACGGGTATGGTCACATCGGCTTTGTACAGATCGGCCATGTCGTAGACGAAAGACCTCTCATGGCCGGTGTGGACGAAACCCAGCCCCGGCGAGCACCCCAGTGAGACGATGACGGCGTGAACGACGCCATACAGCGCGGCGTGCGCGGCGGACAGAGCCTGGTTGACGGGGTCTGACGAGTCGAAGTCGTCCGGCTGGTATTCGCGCCTCTGCCATGGCACTCCGGTACGGCGGGAATTCTCACGGTATACGGCTCGGACTCTCGCGCCCTCTCTGCCACGCAGTTGCTGCATGGTGAGTCCGGTCACGTCCTCGCCCGCGAAACGCATGAGGTACATTTGGCGTGCCACACCCAAACGCTTCTGGGGCGAAGAGACACGAGCGGCTTGTTCGACCAGCAGCCGGGTCGACGTGGCCAGAGAGCGTCCATGGGCGTAGTAGCGCACCCCGCGTTCGCCCACCCACACAGCGGTGGTGCCGCACTCTCCGAGCAGCATCATAGCCTGGTGGCTTATGGATGTCCCCGGCCCTAAGAAGACAGCGAGCAGGGACGCCGCGGGAACGCGCATCATCCCCTGTTCGTTGCGCGCCGTCAACGCACCGTCCTCGCGATGGACGACGCAGTGCTCGAGGTACAGGAAGGACATACGGTCCGCGGCTCTGGGAAGCGCAGTCACAGGGACGGGAAGCAGGCGCGCCATCGAAGTTACGCACCTTCAGGATCGCTTGGGCCGGGCCAGGGTCATGAGACCACAGCCATACGCTTTCGAGGGCCCCAGTCCGCCGACGAGCATTCTCTTGAACGGCTCGGCGTCGTCGATACGGAGCACGCCTTCGTATACGACTCGGCTGATGGTCACTCTGTCCCGACGCTGCCCATCGCGACGGTTGCGATAGAAGACGGGTCTGTCCCTTCGGACGATCAGCACAGAGGAAGCGTCCAGCGGGGAAGAGCCATCGGAGTCTTCTGCCGTCCCGTCACGCTCGGCATCGGCGCCCGCAATCGAGAACCCGTATTTGCCGGTCCTCTCGAGAAGCCACTTCCTTTGGTGCTCGACAGTGACGTGTCCGTATCTTTTACCGCGAGTACCGGGCTTACCAGGAACCGAGTGAATGGGATTGGCCGACAAACGGAATGCCCAGTGCTGGCCGTTCGACAGCTTGTCGAGGAACCCCTCATAGTCCAATGTGCGGGCCGTGTCGCTGAGGCCTGCCTCGGATTCCAGCTGTGTCAGTTCCGGGGGTCTCGGGGAGAGGATGTACAGGGACACGCCAAAGCTCCCCGAATCCACGCGCCACAGCACGCGCCCAGGGGGAAAGCCGTCAGTGGCATCTGACTGCCCCGATTCGCCGCCGGGCTGGCACGCTTTCATCACGACAGCGTGCATAACCTGGGGCGAGCTCAGGAGTTTTCGAGCAAATCTTCTGTGCAGGTCGAGTTCGATTTTCGTCAAGTGCATCGGTCACCTCGTCAATCTTCCAGTTCGGCCATCGGATCGTGGTGATCGACCCCGCGCATACCGCCCAGGCAAATCCTATGACGTTCGATGTCGCGGAAGGAGTACTCGCGATGTCGAGGGTCGAAGGAAAGGGGCACGTCCCGGCTTCCGCGCACGTCATCGGAATGCTCTCCGTCCCGCACGGCTTCCTTGTCGATGAGGATCTCCGCATGGAAATCCCAGCCGTTACGACGTTGAAACCGCTCCGAAGCCAGCCAAGGCTCCTCTTTCAGGGCCTCAAGCAACGGTGCCTCACGCAATCCCAGAGACACCGGAAGCGCAGGCGGACACGATCGCCGTCCGAGATAAAGCGGAAACGCCGGATAGCGCACCGCTCGATCGAGCGTCTCGAGCATCGATCTCTCCCCTCCGATTCCGGCCAAGAAGACGGCGTCGGACAGGTAGTACCGGTCAGACAGCGGCATCGACTTCTTCCCGTCCAGCGTATGAGCAGTGTGGAAATCGCAGATGACCGTACCCGGCTGGTCTTTGCGCACTCCGAAACGCAGAGTCAGCAAGTCCTCGACGGGGTCGGTTCGGCGTCGGCCGACAGCCGCCGCCAGCATTCCGAGGATGCCGCTCTTGGTCGGCGCCAATTCGGTGGCGCGAATGGAGAATTTCGATTTGACGCCCCAGGCCTGCAGGGGACCTGCCAGGCGCAGAAGCAGGACGGTCATCACTCGGACTCCGCGCCGGGCAAGCGGCGAGCGACGACCTCGCGCACTCTGCCGTCCAAATCGGCGAAGGAGATGCGTTCGCCTAGCGATTCGACGGCTTCGGGGCTCTCCATGCTCACAGCGAATCCGTGCAGAGGCTTGAATCCATATGTCTCTTCGAGCTTTCTCTCGTGGTCGGCCAGCTGTCTAACCGACCGCGTGACATAGCCTTCAGTGAGATCTTGGGCAATGGGCTTCTCGAAAGCGCCGACGAACGAGACCGGTTGATCCTCACGGATGTGAATGACGACGGTGTCTGGCAGCGTGCGGTTGGCGAATGTATTCTGCTTACCTGTCGGCATAGATCTAATGAAGCTTTTAATAAAAGCAGTCAAAGCACGCAACGTCGCCTCATTATTTCCTAAATTCTCCAAAAGCATACCTATATTTATCGTTGCGTATCGATAAATCGTCGCCGATGAGAATTCAACGGTGCCCATCATTCCCGCCCCTGCGTCTTCCTTCTCCTCGGATCGGGCTTTCTCGTCATCCACGGCGGTGTAGAAATCGAATTCGTTTTCGGCGGCGTGGGTGGAGATGGCGTGGGCGACCTGGCATGCGGCATCGACGTTGAGATCGGCGTCGTCGGCGACCATCCTGCCGAAGAGGGCGACGTCGATGGAATTGCCGGACTTGAAAATCGCCTTGACGGCTTTCTTGTCGAGCGCCTTGCCCGAACGGTTACTGGCTATGGCCAATTCCGCGAGCATGGCGATCTGTCTGTGCGAGAGGAAGATCAGATAACCGGATTCCTGAGACTTAAGGGACTCTTCCCCATTCTTCGCCCGTGAATCGACGAGCTTGATCTTGGTGGCTTGGAAGACTTGCTCCGCCAATTTCCGGGCCTGGTCGGAGAGGTCTTCTGCCTGCCTGGCGATCTCTTTCGCGAGAACCTCGACCACCCGCTTGGTGCGTGTGCCCAGCTCGGAGGCATCCAAATAATCGGTGAAGTCATGACGGGTCGCACGCTTCCATGATTGGCTGGATATGCGTAAACGCTGTACACCCCCGTAGATGGCTGACTTAGGGGAGCCAGAATCGTCTCTGTTGACACAGCTGGGCGGAAGATCTTGAACAATGTGAATGTCAACATATGTATTCATTATTTTATTCCTTTGTATTTGTCAAACTGTTGTGTAGTGAGTTTTCCGAGCAGATGTCTTCTGCTGTGGAATCGGTCTCGCTGGACTCGCCATCTGTCGAAGAAAAATCGTAGTACTGGCGTGACCAATGCCGTCGCACCGCCTTCGCCCCTCCAGGACGCTGGAAGCAAACGATGTCGTCGACCAGCATGCCATAGTCCAAGGGTATTTCCTTGGCGCGCAACAGCGAAACGAACGATCGAAGATGACGACGCAATTCCCTCGGAGTCGAGGACATTACCAGAGCATCGAAACGGGCACGAGCCGATGGGTTTTCATCTTCGCCGTACCCTACGACGCTGTGGGCCGCATGTCCGAGCCCCTCCCCTGGTCGATGCATAGGCTTGGTTCGGGATTGTTGATGGGCCGCGTAGAGAGTCATTGCGACGTGCACTGCGAACTCCTCACGTGTGGGCTCGTCCGGCGCATTGTCGGAAACGTCCACCTGAGTGAGATCCCAGATCTCCACACGCTCGCCGGGACCCGCGGTAAGGCCGCGACGCAGGTTGGCCAAGTCCGCCCGGGCCCGAGCATGTTTCCGAGAATCCTCGGAAAGATACCTTTTCTGTAAACATAAGATGTCAGAATTCACCTTATTCCCTATCGAACTTAAATTACGTCGTTTTTTCTTATATAAATACTTTTCATCTTTTATTATTTCATCTACTGTGTTCATTATTGATCTTTCTCTTTCGTTTGTTTGGAAAGGATAGATTTAGGAAGAACTCTGTTTAGTGCGGTGTCGAACCATTTCATCGCGAGGCCGACATCGACGCGACTCCTCCCTTCACCGCGCCCGGCATAGGCTGCCGGAGGAGCCGAATCCACCAAGTTCTCCTTCTGCCTGCGCGCCTCGCTCCAAAGCCGGTTCCGCCAATCGCCTCGGGCCGTCTCGGGCTCGATGCCGTCCAAGGATGCCAGCCACCGAGGGAACCCCTCGTCAATGGCCAAATAGAAGGCGACTCCGGCTTTCTCCCTGGCGGAGGATATGTGTTCGGAATCGCCCCCTCGGGCGCGAATGAGGTCACCGCCCAGTTGCCGCACCACTTTGGCGACTTCCTCCGTCTTCTCCATCGCATCACGGACAAGCGTCACAAGCCGCTTATTGTCCGGCGCCAACAAACCAGCTGGAAGGTTGAGGACATCGTCGAAGTGCTCGCTGACCACTGCCTCTTGAGCCCCGTACTCAATGCCGACGGCGTGAACCGGAATGACGCCTCGGTGGGAGACGATCTCTTGTGCGAGAAGCTTTTCGTAAAAAGAAATGACTCCTGGAATTCTATATCGGGTGAATTCTCCTTTGCCCTTGATCTTTAACTTCGGAATGAGTTGAGGGATGAGGCTGGATAACCCCCTCCACATGGCACGATCTTTGTCATGTTTACGCGGCATGAAAACGATCTCTTTGAATTTTTTAGTTTGAGGCTCCGAATATCGCCATGCACTCATGGGCTCCACGAGATAGCGATTCTGTGGCGTCGCTTTGTCGCCGTTGCCGAGGAACAGCCCCGTAACGCCCTTTTCGTCTCCGTGAAGCAAGGCGCGGCGAGTCTGCCACGTGTAGCATGAGACGGGTCCGATCGGTTCGAGGTCCATGGAACCCGCTGGGCCATCAGGCTTCTTCTCCCATGGCGGTAGGTCGGCTTCGTGTTCGACTTCGGCAAGATCGGCAAGGCTCTCGGTGACTACCGTATTGAGCAGGATCGTCTCAGCCAGATTCTTCCCTTCGACGGCCACGACGCCGATCTGGCCGGTCCACCCCGGACCGATGGGGTATACTTTTCCGCCTTTGACCCTGGGGTCGCCGACCGCGCCCGATCGAATTCCCGAGGGGTCGAAGGCGTGCACATGAACGAGCCAGCGGGCGGCCTCCGCCCACCCCATGCGGTCGAGCCCGGGGCCGATCCGCGTCGTGAAGAAAGGCTCTCCGTTGGGAACGTCCGCGATCAGTGACTCTAGGTCCGAGATCTTTCCCGATTTGGCGTGGATTCCGGCAACTTGAAAGAAGGGTGCCTCAGGATCGCGCAGATCGAAACGATCGCGATATCGTTCGAGGTAGTCGCCGGCATCGGCTCCGAGCTTCTCCGGATTCGCCCAGTAGGCCCTCCAGTCGTCCAGGTCTTCAGGACCACCGGTGGCTCGGTGTGCAATGGCTAGCAGAAGCCGTAGGAGCGCCATATCCTGACTCGCGATTTCGCCGTGAATTCCCGAGATTCGGACGGCGTCTCGAAATGCGGTCAGGAGAGAGACTTCACCGGGTTCCCCATCGAGCCAGGTCACGCGAATCCAGGGCTCGTCAAGCAGATTGAAGCTCTGTGTCATTTTCATTTACTTCCATAAGGCCGGTTGTAGAAGTGTACTCAACGGTTACGCCGGCCAGTTGAGCGCGTCCGTCGGTGAGTGGAAGGAAGAGTCGGCCGCGCAGATCAGGGCAGGCCTGCCAGGCGGGAACGAAACAACTCTCTTCGAGTTCGTCGAGAACTCTGTCAATCATACTTGAATTCGTGAATCGGGGAGGAAGCCTGACCTCAGACATCGCCATCGCACGCACAACGCTCCGATCGGGTATCCGATCGACGGGGATTATGGAGGAGGAAGCTCCCAGCGCACTGGAAAGAGTGCACAATTCCTCCTGTCCTCCTGTATACCGTCGCTCGAGGAGGATGACCTCCAAGGAATCTTCTCCATCGCGGACTTGGGCTTTGCCTTCTTCGGAGTCATCGGCGATCGTTTGCAGCCAGCCGACAAGTGATGCGGTCTTCCTCCGCATGACAGGTTCATTCAGCAGAAAAGCCTTCGAAGCTTTCGTACTGTCGCGCTTCTTCTTACGGGCCTTTTCCCGTGCTTGTTCGAGGGCCTCGGCCCACGGCGCGGGGACTTCAACTCCATCCCCGTAAACCGCTTCGACAAGCTCGCGGACGTCGTCGGGGACCGCGACCAAGGCGTCGTCCGCAAGCACCCCGTTCAAGGCCGCGGCGGTGAGGAGCATGTCGTGTTCTCCATAGATCGTCTCAGCCCCGGGCTCCACTCGAGGATCGGGATTCGAAGCGCTCGGCAGCCAATCGATATAGCACACGGGGTGGCTTAAGCCTTTCGGCCGGGTTCGTCGATGACGGTGCAGGCGTCCCATCCGCTGGAGGATCAAGTCGATGGGAGCGAGATCGGTGATGAGCAGATCGAAGTCGACGTCGAGAGACTGCTCGACCACCTGAGTGGCCACGACGATCGCCCGATGAGGACGCTTTGGCCGCCGTCGCGGCGATCCGAAACGGCGAAGAAGATCGGCGTCCCTGGCGAGACGATCGGAAATGGTGAAACGGGCGTGGTTGAGACTCACGTCCTCACCGAAGACCTCCCGCAACTGCTCGTAGGTTTCTTGTGCCCGGCGCACAGTGTTCCGGACGACGAGGGCGCAGCCGCCGTCGGCCAACGCATTTCCCAAAAGCGCCGTGAGACTGTCATCTTTGCCCAAACGCTCAATGCGTACCCGGCTGCTGCGACCGGTCGCCTCAACGTGCGTCACTTCCATACCATCCCGGCTGACAGTGGCCAGGGAAGGGAAAGGCATGCTGACAGCATTCGGTGACGGTTTCTTCGGCACTTTCTCTCCGGCCATGAGCCGCAAGCCGCGGCGGTAGGCGTCGGCGAAGCTTGCGCAACGTGCCTCCGAAAGCGTTGCGGAAAGCAAAATCACCGGTACCCCGTAGGATGCCAACCAGGTGAGAGCGCGTTCCAGATAATTGTTCATATAGGTGGAGTATGAGTGCACTTCGTCAACGACCACTATCTTCCTGCTAAGGCCGAGATGTCGCAAAGCAAGATGTGGAGCGCGCATGGATGAGAAAAGAACGTGGTCGACGGTAGTCACAACGAAATCGGATAGCATGGACTTCTTGCGGCCTGTGAACCATTTCATGATCGCAAGATCTCTCTGCGCTCTATCATCATTTTTTACGGACTCATGATGTTGTTTAGCGGTTTGTAAATTATCTTCATCCCGCCCGATGTCATATGGACGCGACGGCCTGTGTTTCTCCGGGTCTTCTTGAGCTTCTCCCAAACTGCCGAGGAGCCGGTCTCGTATCTCGTACCCCCTCTTTCGCAAGCTACCCGCTTCTTTGTTCAGACGAGCCCGGCCATGCTGGAGCTGGATTGCGAAAGTCGAGGCAGCCCCATCCGCACGATAGGAAGATTCGATTTTGCCCAACCAATCCAATTCACGAGAGAACATAGCGTCCGTGGTCGCCTGAGTCGGCAGCGCGAACAGAACTCCAGACCGTCCGGTACGCGCCGCCATGATCTCGGCGGCCATAAGCGCGGCCTCGGTTTTGCCCGATCCAGTGGTCTCTTGGACGATGAGCATCCCAGGCAAACTCATGTCCCTGGCTCTCTTGACGGCAGTGCGCTGAGCAGCCGTCGCCGAAGTGCCGTCAGGCAGGTCGAATCGAGCGTTCAACAGGAAGTCGGCGCTTTCTCCGCCATCGCGGGGATGCCATGGGGAAGGCAACTCCACGCGGGACCAGCCCGTTTCGACGCGCCTTTCATGCACGTCGCAATCGAAAAGAGACATGCCGTCATCGTCAATGGATAGAAGAGGAAAATATGTTTCAGAGGACGCCAGCCAATCAGCTAGAATAACCAGACCTGATAATTCAACTAAAAAAGGTTGAGACCACGACTTGGACTCTGATTTATGCGCCCAAAATTGCAAATTGTCCTTAGCGCCGGTACGTTCTGCCACGAGATCGAGAAGTTCAGCGTGAACAGTTTGCCACGCATAGTCTCCTAGTAGAGGTTCACGGCCTCGAGCATCATTTAGATGGCCTTCCAGCGCCGGGATTCCATGGTGAGCGCCGACTATCGACGCCAAAGCCCGCGCCGTCGAGATACCCCAGCCCAGTTCCTTAAGCCATCGTTCAAGAACCAACTGGCCAGCAAGCGCGTGAGGGACTCTGCGGCGTTCTTCAGGATCAATGGGAGTATGATCAAGGCCGCCTTCGCGCATGCGATCGTCCAAATAGGGGACCTGGGAACTGAAAGCGGGAGTGGCTTTGCCTATGTCATGAGCGCCCGCGATCCAAGACGCGAGCAAGGCGAACTCATCTTCTGGATTTAATCCAGATTCGGATTCGGCGAACTCGACTTGAATCAGATTCGAAATCGTCGGCGTAAGCCAATTCCTCGCCAAAAGCCGAGCGACGCCTGCCGTGTCCAAAAGATGAAGCCAGAGCGGCGACCAACATCGCCGCTCCGGGTCGTACCCCGATTTGGCCCATGCTCGGCGTGAACCAGTGGACAGCATCTCCGTACCCCTTTCAGGACAATGTTAGCAAAACCATACTACGATCCGCCTCCTCCTGAGGGGTGGGTGACGGGTAAAGGAAAACTGGTATAATCACGGCGGCGATCCTTGGTATTGCAGGGATTTCCAAGTGTGCTCCCCGCGTATGCGGGGATGATCCCACCGACTGGGGACGGCAATGGTTCCAGAAATCGTGCTCCCCGCGTATGCGGGGATGATCCTCCTTTCTCATCAACCAAAATCCATATGTCGATGTGCTCCCCGCGTATGCGGGGATGATCCGAGCAGACACCGCCAGCCGGCACGTGACACCCCGTGCTCCCCGCGTATGCGGGGATGATCCTGCCGGTGGAGGCCGCTGCCGTCGAGTTGGCGAGTGCTCCCCGCGTATGCGGGGATGATCCCCATCATCACACGAAAGGCCAAATAGTATGGCTGTGCTCCCCGCGTATGCGGGGATGATCCGGATATCTGGAAATGAAGATCTACGAAGGCTCCGTGCTCCCCGCGTATGCGGGGATGATCCGCAGGCGAGGGTCTCTCCGGGGATCGGGACGACGTGCTCCCCGCGTATGCGGGGATGATCCTCAAGCCCCTCGGGGGCGTTCTTGATGTAGTCCGTGCTCCCCGCGTATGCGGGGATGATCCGCATTGGCGCCAGCGGTCCGGCGACCAGTGGGGGTGCTCCCCGCGTATGCGGGGATGATCCGCCACGCGTCAGCCCTGCTTGAACGTCCAGGGCGTGCTCCCCGCGTATGCGGGGATGATCCTGGTCGCGTCGGGCATCATCACGTCTCCCTGTGGTGCTCCCCGCGTATGCGGGGATGATCCCCACACCCCAGAGGCGTAATCCTCCTCCAGGATGTGCTCCCCGCGTATGCGGGGATGATCCGACTTTCGGCGACGTCATGAAAGGCTCCGTCGGGTGCTCCCCGCGTATGCGGGGATGATCCCCTCGCCCACAGGAGCAGGTTGGGCACGTCTACGTGCTCCCCGCGTATGCGGGGATGATCCGTTCCCGAAAGAGGAGACCAAGGATGCGGGGACGTGCTCCCCGCGTATGCGGGGATGATCCCAGTATAACGAGATGGCCACGTTGATCGGCACCGTGCTCCCCGCGTATGCGGGGATGATCCCGGCCCTGGCTGTGATGGTCCAGCCGGCGCCGTCGTGCTCCCCGCGTATGCGGGGATGATCCCCGGGCCGGCGCCGAAACGGGTGACATGAAAGAGTGCTCCCCGCGTATGCGGGGATGATCCCGGTCTTCCGTGGGGCCGGATATCTGGCAGTGGGTGCTCCCCGCGTATGCGGGGATGATCCGCATGCTGGACCGGGTCACCCAGACCCTGCTCGGGTGCTCCCCGCGTATGCGGGGATGATCCGTCTTCGACAACCCGGCAAAAGACAACGTACCTGTGCTCCCCGCGTATGCGGGGATGATCCCGAGCACCGGCCGATCCTGCCGAAGATCCACGGGTGCTCCCCGCGTATGCGGGGATGATCCGTGTGGTTCGGCACACTGAATGACATGCGTTGGAGTGCTCCCCGCGTATGCGGGGATGATCCCATGCCGCCGAGAAGCCATCCGAGATAACTCCAGTGCTCCCCGCGTATGCGGGGATGATCCTAGACGCCGTCATCTCCGCGACGCCGCTCGGCGGTGCTCCCCGCGTATGCGGGGATGATCCGCCGCCGGCAGCCTCCTCATGAGTGCTTTCCGGGTGCTCCCCGCGTATGCGGGGATGATCCCAAGTCCATGCCTACGCGAAGAACGCCGCCACCGTGCTCCCCGCGTATGCGGGGATGATCCCTCTAAGATCAATAGGCACGTCAAAAGCCGTGAGTGCTCCCCGCGTATGCGGGGATGATCCGTGCGAGGGAGCTCACATGTAGGATAGCTTGACGTGCTCCCCGCGTATGCGGGGATGATCCCGCGATCGCCGGCATCAACGCACGCGTCCAAGAGTGCTCCCCGCGTATGCGGGGATGATCCCAGTGGCGGTCCCCTCGATGGCAGCTACCTGGAGTGCTCCCCGCGTATGCGGGGATGATCCGAAACCGCATTACGCGGACTATGCATGCACCGTGTGCTCCCCGCGTATGCGGGGATGATCCGCGGGGCCCGCGGCCCGGGCCGCCGTGCCCCCAGTGCTCCCCGCGTATGCGGGGATGATCCGTCATGGTCGGGGAATCTGTCGGCGATGTCGGTGTGCTCCCCGCGTATGCGGGGATGATCCGGCACACCCAGGCGACCCTAGCGGCCAGGGGGCGTGCTCCCCGCGTATGCGGGGATGATCCGGCATGCTTTTCGCCTTTGTGGCGCCGGAGGTAGTGCTCCCCGCGTATGCGGGGATGATCCCATAATCATCGCCTGCGTATGCTGATCTTTGTCGTGCTCCCCGCGTATGCGGGGATGATCCGGTTTCTACTCGACGATCGACCGCTGGGACGACGTGCTCCCCGCGTATGCGGGGATGATCCTAGGTAGTCCATACGTCGAGCTGTAGGGCGAGCGTGCTCCCCGCGTATGCGGGGATGATCCGAAATCCCCTCATCCTCGCCGTCGAGCCGTCGGGTGCTCCCCGCGTATGCGGGGATGATCCTCCATCTCAACTCCACCGGCGACATCCGTTTCGGTGCTCCCCGCGTATGCGGGGATGATCCGAGCGAGCTGAAAGGCATCGACATTCTCGGCCGGTGCTCCCCGCGTATGCGGGGATGATCCTGTCCTTTCGTACTGCGTGGGGTGTCGTGGCCTGTGCTCCCCGCGTATGCGGGGATGATCCGAAGCACGGCACACCCCAGCCTAGGCGGCCTTCGTGCTCCCCGCGTATGCGGGGATGATCCGTGCGAGGGAGCTCACATGTAGGATAGCTTGACGTGCTCCCCGCGTATGCGGGGATGATCCGCCCGCGATGGCGGGGCCGATGAGGGCGGCGGTGTGCTCCCCGCGTATGCGGGGATGATCCGATTTCCACAAGATCGTCTTCTCCACCCCCGCCGGGTGCTCCCCGCGTATGCGGGGATGATCCGCTCGCGGACGTGCATATCGAAGCACCTCGATGCGTGCTCCCCGCGTATGCGGGGATGATCCGTTCGTAGCCGAGCCCCTGCTCCACCATGAGCGGTGCTCCCCGCGTATGCGGGGATGATCCTTCTCGGTGACGACCTGGGGGTGGACCTGGTTCGTGCTCCCCGCGTATGCGGGGATGATCCCGCGAGCAGGAGATAATTTCGTGATGGTGTAGGGTGCTCCCCGCGTATGCGGGGATGATCCGCCATCGTCTGCCCGTCCAGACTGTTCGCTTCGGTGCTCCCCGCGTATGCGGGGATGATCCGTATTTCGCGTACCCGAGGCACCAATATTCGGTGGTGCTCCCCGCGTATGCGGGGATGATCCTCCGCAGCCAGACCGCCCACCCGGCGGTGGCCAGTGCTCCCCGCGTATGCGGGGATGATCCCCGCTACGTCGACATGGCCTCCTACCGGCTCGAGTGCTCCCCGCGTATGCGGGGATGATCCGGGTCCCAATTCGTCTACCTCCGGCGCCACAAAGTGCTCCCCGCGTATGCGGGGATGATCCCCGGCCGCTCTCCTACTACCTCAACGCGAACTCGTGCTCCCCGCGTATGCGGGGATGATCCCCGCTACAATACGGCATACACCATCATCAAAAAGTGCTCCCCGCGTATGCGGGGATGATCCCGGTCCATACGAGGTGGTGCAGCTGTGAAAGGCGTGCTCCCCGCGTATGCGGGGATGATCCGCGCGCGCATTTGATCGCCAATCCGTCGGCGTTGTGCTCCCCGCGTATGCGGGGATGATCCGGGCGGGATGTGGGCGTGCGCGCGGATGGGTTTGGTGCTCCCCGCGTATGCGGGGATGATCCCCTTCCAATCGTGGTCACGCCACCTCACCGTCAGTGCTCCCCGCGTATGCGGGGATGATCCGAACGCTGCGGCGCCCGAACTGTGCGCCGTCATGTGCTCCCCGCGTATGCGGGGATGATCCCGCTCAGACCGAGCTCGCTAACTCAACGGCGGCGTGCTCCCCGCGTATGCGGGGATGATCCGCATCGCCGCCGATTTGACCCGACGTCGACGGCGTGCTCCCCGCGTATGCGGGGATGATCCCGGTACGTGGAGATGACCCTCCACAAAAACGGCGTGCTCCCCGCGTATGCGGGGATGATCCCCATTGCCCGATCCCGATCGTGATCGGGTCGACGTGCTCCCCGCGTATGCGGGGATGATCCGGCATACGGCGAGGGCGCGAAAGAGGTTCAGGGGTGCTCCCCGCGTATGCGGGGATGATCCGGCGTCCTCGACGGCGCTGAGCAGGGCGCTCACGTGCTCCCCGCGTATGCGGGGATGATCCCTCGACTGGATATACAGTAACCTCAAGGTACCCGTGCTCCCCGCGTATGCGGGGATGATCCCTGTCAAAACCTGGTCGACGCCATCAACAAGTGGTGCTCCCCGCGTATGCGGGGATGATCCTACGCAATCCACATTAGCGGACCCCCAGATCGAGTGCTCCCCGCGTATGCGGGGATGATCCCTACCAGCTGGAGGCCACCTGCACCGGCGGCGGGTGCTCCCCGCGTATGCGGGGATGATCCACGAGCTCGAAGGAGAGCGTTTCCTCCCACTCGGAGTGCTCCCCGCGTATGCGGGGATGATCCGGCCCGGGAGAGTGATGTGGGACACATTCCTCGGTGCTCCCCGCGTATGCGGGGATGATCCTGTCCAGCTGCGCACCGCCTACGTCGAGCGCGGGTGCTCCCCGCGTATGCGGGGATGATCCTGCTGCGCTCGACGTCGAAGGGCTTGCGGCGCTGTGCTCCCCGCGTATGCGGGGATGATCCCGTAGCCGTCGCCGTCGAGACCCATGAGGTGGAGTGCTCCCCGCGTATGCGGGGATGATCCGGGCTTGCGGCGCTCTTCAATGTAAGCTATGCCGTGCTCCCCGCGTATGCGGGGATGATCCCATCAACCCCCGCTCGGACGGCTTCACGATCGAGTGCTCCCCGCGTATGCGGGGATGATCCCCCCCCTTGCAAGGTTCAAGCGAGGTCTCATCGAGTGCTCCCCGCGTATGCGGGGATGATCCTAGGTCGTCAGATACTCGTAGTCGACGGACGTGGTGCTCCCCGCGTATGCGGGGATGATCCCGCCGCCTCGATCACGAATCCATACTTCATCAAGTGCTCCCCGCGTATGCGGGGATGATCCCTTACGCCGCTGGCGGGCCGCCCGCTCGTTCAAGTGCTCCCCGCGTATGCGGGGATGATCCCAATCCCCGACGCCGGAGCGGTCGGGATCGAGCGTGCTCCCCGCGTATGCGGGGATGATCCCGACATCGTACAGGTCGCGCCCGACACGATCGAGTGCTCCCCGCGTATGCGGGGATGATCCGTGGCAGAATTTCAAACAGATCGACGCCTACCTGTGCTCCCCGCGTATGCGGGGATGATCCGTGCGAGGGAGCTCACAGGTAGGATAGCTTGACGTGCTCCCCGCGTATGCGGGGATGATCCCCAGCGCCTCGACCGCCCCGAAAGATCGACGACGTGCTCCCCGCGTATGCGGGGATGATCCGGACTGGTCGAGGATGGCAGTGGTGTGATATACGTGCTCCCCGCGTATGCGGGGATGATCCGTTCGCCGAGGCGACGAAGGAGTACACGGTCACGTGCTCCCCGCGTATGCGGGGATGATCCGAGGAAATCCAAGCGCGCCATGTGCTTGTCGAAGTGCTCCCCGCGTATGCGGGGATGATCCGTGCCCTCGTAGCCCTGGGAGGCTGCGTGGCGGGTGCTCCCCGCGTATGCGGGGATGATCCGACCCACGGCCCGAGCAACCCGAGGCGCCGGATGTGCTCCCCGCGTATGCGGGGATGATCCGACCAGGTCGCCAGGTTTCATGAGTGCGAGTTGCGTGCTCCCCGCGTATGCGGGGATGATCCCTCTATGAAAACGGGCCGTATGAGGTGGTGCAGGTGCTCCCCGCGTATGCGGGGATGATCCTTTTGACGACGCCTGGTCGTCGCGAAAGATGACGTGCTCCCCGCGTATGCGGGGATGATCCCGCTCATCTTCGACGAATTCATCCTCGAAGAAGGTGCTCCCCGCGTATGCGGGGATGATCCGCTGGATTGGATCTACAACAATCTCAAAGTGCCGTGCTCCCCGCGTATGCGGGGATGATCCGCCGCCCCGCACAAGTGATTTACGTTACGGCTGGTGCTCCCCGCGTATGCGGGGATGATCCCCGGCGGATGACAATCCCCCCGCGGCGGCGCGCGTGCTCCCCGCGTATGCGGGGATGATCCCGCGCTTTCAAGAACGCCCGGATCGTCGTTTTCGTGCTCCCCGCGTATGCGGGGATGATCCCCCCATCCTAGTCGAAGCGGGGCGGCCGAAGCCGTGCTCCCCGCGTATGCGGGGATGATCCGAAACACGGCACACCCCACCCGAGGCGCCCCTCGGTGCTCCCCGCGTATGCGGGGATGATCCCAGTCCGTCGATCACGTACTGGTCGGAGTCGTCGTGCTCCCCGCGTATGCGGGGATGATCCTTATCAACAAGCTGAATGAAAATGGCAAAAAGGGTGCTCCCCGCGTATGCGGGGATGATCCGAATCGGATGGACGTCTACCCGGTCTCCGTGGAGTGCTCCCCGCGTATGCGGGGATGATCCCGTCGTCGAAGGCAAATGGCCGACGCTCATGTGGTGCTCCCCGCGTATGCGGGGATGATCCGGGCTTCAATATGCCGTCGGAGTGGACGAGGTCGTGCTCCCCGCGTATGCGGGGATGATCCCCGATGGGTGGTCACCACGATCGACAAACAACAGTGCTCCCCGCGTATGCGGGGATGATCCGAATCTGACTCGTGAGGGTTTCACCTCGTGGGGGTGCTCCCCGCGTATGCGGGGATGATCCCTGCGGTCTGCTATTGCCGGCGCCGAGGCCGGCGTGCTCCCCGCGTATGCGGGGATGATCCTGCGTCTTTCGGATTGTTCCCGGCGTTTTTCACGTGCTCCCCGCGTATGCGGGGATGATCCGTACGCGACGGCCAATCAGGCCTGGCAGGACGCGTGCTCCCCGCGTATGCGGGGATGATCCGGAGTCTCGACAAGCGCAATTGGAAGGTGGGTAGTGCTCCCCGCGTATGCGGGGATGATCCGTTGGCGTTGGCGACATGGACAAGCCTTTGGCGGTGCTCCCCGCGTATGCGGGGATGATCCCACTCCACACGAAGGTCGCCGGGCACGGGAAGGGTGCTCCCCGCGTATGCGGGGATGATCCTGTGTTCTTCGACAAGCTCGTGGACGTGCGCGCGTGCTCCCCGCGTATGCGGGGATGATCCCAGGCCGTCGATCACGTACTGGTCGGAGTCGTCGTGCTCCCCGCGTATGCGGGGATGATCCTTTCGTGGTGTCCTCGGCTGCGCGCAGGTCGATGTGCTCCCCGCGTATGCGGGGATGATCCGGCACGCTTGGCGTCGGAGATGCAGGTGACGAGGTGCTCCCCGCGTATGCGGGGATGATCCGCAGGAGATGCCGGCCGAATTCGCCAAGCTCCCGTGCTCCCCGCGTATGCGGGGATGATCCGGCCGTATGCAGGTCTCCGTCCAATTCCCCAAGGTGCTCCCCGCGTATGCGGGGATGATCCCAGGCGCGTCGGCGACTGGGACACCCTCGGGAAGTGCTCCCCGCGTATGCGGGGATGATCCCCGTTCCCGCCGACGGACGCCGCGATCCACGGCGTGCTCCCCGCGTATGCGGGGATGATCCCGCTTTGACTATTTTGCCGGGGATCTGCGCGACGTGCTCCCCGCGTATGCGGGGATGATCCTCAAAACGATGGACTGGCGGGTAGACGTGCATGGTGCTCCCCGCGTATGCGGGGATGATCCGATCGCGCCGATCACCGTCGCGCCGCCGCGGAGGTGCTCCCCGCGTATGCGGGGATGATCCCATCTCATCTCCTATGGGTGGTTTGATGGGGGTGTGCTCCCCGCGTATGCGGGGATGATCCGACGGCGCGAAGCTGATCACCGTCGCCATCGGCGTGCTCCCCGCGTATGCGGGGATGATCCCCGGGCCGGCGCCGAGACGCAGGACATGAAAGAGTGCTCCCCGCGTATGCGGGGATGATCCCGCTGAGAACACCCCGCCGGGGTTCAACGCTCTGTGCTCCCCGCGTATGCGGGGATGATCCCGGAATGTTATCTTTTGCTGGGTTGTCGAAAACGTGCTCCCCGCGTATGCGGGGATGATCCCTCGATCTACGCCAAGGCGTGGAACATGTTCAAGTGCTCCCCGCGTATGCGGGGATGATCCCGCCGCGTTCCATTTCCGCTGGGAGTTCCCGAAGGTGCTCCCCGCGTATGCGGGGATGATCCCGCAATGGGCCTGACCTACGCCGACATCTCCGAGTGCTCCCCGCGTATGCGGGGATGATCCCCTGGCGCCGGGCACGTGCTGGGCGCCTCCGGCGTGCTCCCCGCGTATGCGGGGATGATCCCTTGTCCACCTGCTCGGGGGTGGCGTCCTTGCCGTGCTCCCCGCGTATGCGGGGATGATCCTGAATAAATGTAAAATGGTTAATCCCATAAGTCGTGCTCCCCGCGTATGCGGGGATGATCCTCGACCTGCAGACCCCGCCCGACTACACCGCCCGTGCTCCCCGCGTATGCGGGGATGATCCCTGGGCCGAGAGATGGGCGTGACCGAGCAGACCGTGCTCCCCGCGTATGCGGGGATGATCCGAAGGACCAGCAGGTAGGCGCGGGGGATCCGGCGTGCTCCCCGCGTATGCGGGGATGATCCCCCTCCGTTATGGCATGGTATCCCGGGGCCAACGTGCTCCCCGCGTATGCGGGGATGATCCGTCCGTGCCTCGGGACGTGACCCTCGGCCGGGCGTGCTCCCCGCGTATGCGGGGATGATCCGACCATCACCTACGACGGCTACCGGGCCAGCGAGTGCTCCCCGCGTATGCGGGGATGATCCCTCGGTGTGGTGTGACGCTGGCCACAGACTGGCGTGCTCCCCGCGTATGCGGGGATGATCCGCCCTCGCGGCAGCGTGCGAAGCCCTCTTGGACGTGCTCCCCGCGTATGCGGGGATGATCCGCGCAAGAAGGACGCCGCCGTCGCCCGCTACCGGTGCTCCCCGCGTATGCGGGGATGATCCGCCGCCGCACTCGGCTACAAAAAGGTCAACGGAGTGCTCCCCGCGTATGCGGGGATGATCCTGGGACTCGAACGCGAAGAAATGGAAAGACAAAGTGCTCCCCGCGTATGCGGGGATGATCCCGGTCTGCAGCGTGTCAAACACCGAGCCGGTCTGTGCTCCCCGCGTATGCGGGGATGATCCCCAAGAGCGTGGTCTACGCCGGCCGGAAGTCCAGTGCTCCCCGCGTATGCGGGGATGATCCGAAGCGCGTCACCAACGCCCTGGCCTACACGCAGTGCTCCCCGCGTATGCGGGGATGATCCCCATGCAAGGCGTCGTCGCCGTCTTCCAGGGCCGTGCTCCCCGCGTATGCGGGGATGATCCCCTCGCGAGCGGGTTCGTCCACACGTTGTGACGGTGCTCCCCGCGTATGCGGGGATGATCCTTTCCTCAGGATCCCCCCAGACGGTCGTGCCGGGTGCTCCCCGCGTATGCGGGGATGATCCCCGGTTCATCCGCAAAGGCGAACAATTCCTCTAGTGCTCCCCGCGTATGCGGGGATGATCCCAGCACCGGTGATATTCGTTTCGCAACACTCGCGTGCTCCCCGCGTATGCGGGGATGATCCCGGGTCGAGACGCGCACCGGTTCGAGCTTGCCGGTGCTCCCCGCGTATGCGGGGATGATCCTACGTCGTCCAGACATCCAGCTGTAGGGCCAGCGTGCTCCCCGCGTATGCGGGGATGATCCGACGATAGCGAGGAGGACGATTTGACTCCCGATCGTGCTCCCCGCGTATGCGGGGATGATCCTTCGGCCGGCAGCTCCTGTTTGATGCGGTTAAGGTGCTCCCCGCGTATGCGGGGATGATCCTACGGCATCGTTCCGTCGCATACGTTCGAGACGGTGCTCCCCGCGTATGCGGGGATGATCCTTGAGTTCACGGTCCGTACCCGCGAGAAGAAAAGTGCTCCCCGCGTATGCGGGGATGATCCCGACCGCACCAGAAGCTCATCCGTGGAATGATCGTGCTCCCCGCGTATGCGGGGATGATCCGGCGTCGAAGGCGTCGTCGCTCTTGCCGGGCTTGTGCTCCCCGCGTATGCGGGGATGATCCCCGGGTTCTTCCCGTCTCGCAACGCCTCATCGCGTGCTCCCCGCGTATGCGGGGATGATCCCGGACCGTACGAGGTGGTGAAGCTGTGAAAGGCGTGCTCCCCGCGTATGCGGGGATGATCCGGCCGCGCTTGAAACGCGCGAGAGGATTGGTCCGTGCTCCCCGCGTATGCGGGGATGATCCCCTTGATCGAGGATCTGCGGGCGCTGGGAGGGAGTGCTCCCCGCGTATGCGGGGATGATCCACCCGCCGGCTCATCGCCGACGGCGTCCTGACGGTGCTCCCCGCGTATGCGGGGATGATCCCGGCATCGGGGAGGTCACGGGCCCCAACGGCATGTGCTCCCCGCGTATGCGGGGATGATCCCCAACCGATCACCATCCCTATGCTGCCGATGATGTGCTCCCCGCGTATGCGGGGATGATCCGTCTGATCTGATGGAGAATCTCACGGGATTTCTGTGCTCCCCGCGTATGCGGGGATGATCCTGTCAATGACACGAATAAGAGGTGGCAGGCGTGGTGCTCCCCGCGTATGCGGGGATGATCCTTCCGGCGGGGAGAAGGTTGGGATTGTAGTAGGGTGCTCCCCGCGTATGCGGGGATGATCCCTCCTAGTGTAGGATAGGGAGTACCATGCACGTGTGCTCCCCGCGTATGCGGGGATGATCCGACCTGATCGGCCTGCCGGACGCCGACGTGCGAGTGCTCCCCGCGTATGCGGGGATGATCCCTCCACCGACGCGCCTTTGGCCTGCCCACCCTCGTGCTCCCCGCGTATGCGGGGATGATCCGCCACCACCGGGCCCGCCGACGTGACCGCCACGGTGCTCCCCGCGTATGCGGGGATGATCCGTCCAGCGTTCGGGCGTGCCCGACGCCTACGGCAGTGCTCCCCGCGTATGCGGGGATGATCCGGAGGGCAGCGACTTCTCCCGCGTCGTGGAGCGGTGCTCCCCGCGTATGCGGGGATGATCCTGATCCATTATAAATTATAATCGCATTAACGGTGTGCTCCCCGCGTATGCGGGGATGATCCGCGCGTCGCGTATTCCTCGGGCGTGTCCACGTAGTGCTCCCCGCGTATGCGGGGATGATCCCTTTGACCTATACAATCAAAATCAAACCCACCGGTGCTCCCCGCGTATGCGGGGATGATCCGATCGGCAGAACGGCCAGGGTCGTGCACCGGATGTGCTCCCCGCGTATGCGGGGATGATCCCCCGTGCGGGTTGCGACTCGCTGGGTGCCGTCGGTGCTCCCCGCGTATGCGGGGATGATCCTCGATCACCTTAATCGCGAGGCGTGAAGTGGTGGTGCTCCCCGCGTATGCGGGGATGATCCGGGCATCTTGGCGGTAGCGCGTTCCGCTGCTGCGTGCTCCCCGCGTATGCGGGGATGATCCCAAGTGCATGCTTACGCCAAGAACGCCGCCACCGTGCTCCCCGCGTATGCGGGGATGATCCGGCGTGTGCTCGATCACGTGCACGCCGCTGTCCGTGCTCCCCGCGTATGCGGGGATGATCCCGCCATGACGTCAGGCGGTCTTGAACGTCCAGGGTGCTCCCCGCGTATGCGGGGATGATCCCATGAGAGCCTGGGTGAAAGCGGTATGCTCAGTGTGCTCCCCGCGTATGCGGGGATGATCCGGCCGACATCATGAACCCGATCGACGCGATCTGGTGCTCCCCGCGTATGCGGGGATGATCCCCGGACCGGCACCCAGGCGTCCTCGACGAGGTTGTGCTCCCCGCGTATGCGGGGATGATCCGCCTTTAGTTCGTCCGTCAGCGAGGAAAACGAGGTGCTCCCCGCGTATGCGGGGATGATCCTGGATTCCCGCGCCGTGTTCACCGACCGGCGCTGTGCTCCCCGCGTATGCGGGGATGATCCGAGCTCGCCGACCGATTTGAGGTGACCACTCGCGTGCTCCCCGCGTATGCGGGGATGATCCCGCGCGTGCCTCCGAGAGGATCGCTGCGGCTATGTGCTCCCCGCGTATGCGGGGATGATCCCTCAAAAGCGCTCGCGATACGCTCAAGCGCCTGGTGCTCCCCGCGTATGCGGGGATGATCCGAGCGCCTTCGGGGCGGCGCCAGCCGCCTTTGAGTGCTCCCCGCGTATGCGGGGATGATCCCAGCCTGTCCAGGCGGCTGATCAAGGCCGAGATGTGCTCCCCGCGTATGCGGGGATGATCCGCGCGAGACGGGCGGGTAGACGTGCATGGCCTTGTGCTCCCCGCGTATGCGGGGATGATCCGGGAGAAAGGCTCCCGGAACTGGAAAGGAAAACGTGCTCCCCGCGTATGCGGGGATGATCCGCCGTCCTTCACCATACTGAAACCGCTCTTGATGTGCTCCCCGCGTATGCGGGGATGATCCGTTGCATGTTCGAGCATGTTGACCCATACTAGGGTGCTCCCCGCGTATGCGGGGATGATCCCGTATAGCACGTTCTACGTCAACGGGAGCGGCGGTGCTCCCCGCGTATGCGGGGATGATCCCCGATGCCATACGAGCACGTGCCCGCATGGCTCGTGCTCCCCGCGTATGCGGGGATGATCCCCATCCGATCACCATGCCTACAGACCCTACGATGTGCTCCCCGCGTATGCGGGGATGATCCCGGCCAGTTGACGACCCAAGCGACCCAAGCCGCGTGCTCCCCGCGTATGCGGGGATGATCCATGGCCACGCTCATCGGCACCCAGCTGAAGAACGTGCTCCCCGCGTATGCGGGGATGATCCCTTGGAGGGCAGGCCCGTGCGTTTGGCGAGGTTGTGCTCCCCGCGTATGCGGGGATGATCCTCCGATGCTCATCCTTGTCAAGACGCCGTCGGCGTGCTCCCCGCGTATGCGGGGATGATCCTCCCGAGATGATCGAGACCGCCAAAGAGCTCGCGTGCTCCCCGCGTATGCGGGGATGATCCCTGCAGGGCGTCTCCCGAGACACCATCGCAACCGTGCTCCCCGCGTATGCGGGGATGATCCCAGGAGTTTGGCTTTCGGGCGTCTCGTGGCGGCGTGCTCCCCGCGTATGCGGGGATGATCCCGCCATGATCAGGCGGTCTTGAACGTCCAGGGCGTGCTCCCCGCGTATGCGGGGATGATCCCCGAACTCGCCAACAGTACGGCGGCGGCGTCGAGTGCTCCCCGCGTATGCGGGGATGATCCTGCATCAAAATATGCAACGACCTCGAAACGAACGTGCTCCCCGCGTATGCGGGGATGATCCCGAGAAGGGCCCCGGACCGCACGGTCCGGGGCCGTGCTCCCCGCGTATGCGGGGATGATCCGGATCGACCGTCAACGTCTACGGCAAGGACTCCGTGCTCCCCGCGTATGCAGGGATGATCCTTTGGGGAATGCGGCCCGCTCGGCGCAGACGGAGTGCTCCCCGCGTATGCGGGGATGATCCCATCACCAGATTGTCCGGCTTGGCCGCGATCGGGTGCTCCCCGCGTATGCGGGGATGATCCGCGGCCGACGCCTGAGTCATCGCCCATGACTCGGTGCTCCCCGCGTATGCGGGGATGATCCCACACCCACGGACAAGCCGCCCACGAAAACGGCGTGCTCCCCGCGTATGCGGGGATGATCCCCCGTCTCCGTCCCGGCCCAGCAAAGGCCCGACGTGCTCCCCGCGTATGCGGGGATGATCCGGCGGCGCTCTGCGGAGGGGGTGTGTGAAGGATGTGCTCCCCGCGTATGCGGGGATGATCCGAAGCCCGCCAACGCGGACTACGCTGTCACGATGTGCTCCCCGCGTATGCGGGGATGATCCGCCTGTTCGGGCACCTTGAGATTATTATAGATCGTGCTCCCCGCGTATGCGGGGATCTCCAGCCATAACACGGCGCCATCGCCTCGAACCCTGCGTTCGCCCTCGCTAACGCGGAGGGCGAACGGAATTTGTCGGATTCCCCCGTAAATCCGGCCTTGACAGGAAAATCGTGTATGGATTGTACCCTTGTTTCGTCCTGTTGGTCATGGCCTTGGGACGGCTCCGCGCAATATCGGGACATAAATTATATAGTTGATATTAAGCCTATCGGGCGTCTGGCCGTGACGCGGACCGAAGCCGCCCAGTTTCTGGGGATCGATCCGCGAACGCTGGCCAAGGCGATCGATGCGGGTCAGGTGCCGGCCATCATGATCGGACAGTTCGTGTGGGTGCCCACGTCCTGGCTCCGCGACCAACTGAGATAATAGTCAGCATCGGCAACATCGATGACGCGTCCGCCGGGCACGGCTCCCACGTTCCCGTTTCCCTTGACCAGCACACCCCCGCGCCCGCGCCCGGGCTCGACGCCGGGCTTGACGCCGGGTGCGTCGAGCCGGCCGTGGAA
>ERZ773005.304-NODE-304-length-41213-cov-6.552554_pt1 | contig 41213 bp, 53 predicted proteins | sample MGYA00580666_ERZ773005 | MGnify/ENA primary metagenome ERZ773005 (study PRJEB29015, sample SAMEA2737999) | human oral metagenome | biome: human oral; feature: human-associated habitat; material: dental | place: China | collected 2061 ...
TACTACATGATACTTACAAGAATAGACTACGCTGTGGTTTGATTTATATTTCATATTTACATTATACTACTATGTTATATCTATTGCAATGAAAATCAGATGACTTTTAGCAAAATAACAGTCGCCTTATATCCCCATAGCTAAATCAAGGGGCTTTACGGCGACATTTTGGTAAGAGAGCTTGGTATAGATATGCTCAGTGCAAGCTCACATAAATTCTGAGGCCCAAAGGGAGCCGGCTTTCTTTACATTAAAAATAATCTTAAGCTGAAGTCCTTTATGCATGGATGAGCTCAGAAAAGAAACAGGCGGGCAGGCACCGAAAACATTCCTGCCATCATCGGCATGGCGGAAGCCGCTCATATATCATTTAAAAGGCTCGAAGTAAATACAAGGTATCTGAGAGAGCTTCGTGACTATATTATACAAAAGCTTTCGGCTTTAGGGAAGTTCATAAAAATAAATGGAAGCCTGACAGACAGACTTCTAAATATTAATTTCAGCTTGGGTAGCTTTAATTCCAAAGAATTTGACTCGGAATCCCTGATAATCATGCTTGACAATGCAGGCATCTGCGTTTCAGGAGGCTCCGCCTGTGCCACAGGCTCTCTTGATGCTTCACATGTTCTCCCTGCCATGGGGCTTTCAGATAAAATGGCAGGAAGTGCATTAAGAATTACCTTATCTCCTGACAACACTTATCAGGAAGCCAATATTTTTATGCGAGAGCTCAGCAATATAATAAAAGCCTGATTATGATGCCTATTTGCCGCTTATTTTCTTTTTATGCTTAAAGACCCATATACTTGGGGATAGCAATAAGAGCAGAGGAAAAAGCTCCAATCTTCCGGCAAGCATATCAAATATGAGCACAAGCTTACTTACCGGAGTAAACACGCTAAAATTACTGGTAGGTCCCACTAAAGCAAGTCCGGGACCGATATTATTGAAAGTGGCAGCTATCCCGGTAAAATTTGTTACCATATCAAGATTATCAAAAGCAAGTATAAACATACTTACTCCAAAGATAAGCACATAGGTTATAAGATAGGCTGCCACAGTTTTTACCGTATCCTCATCTACTATGTCCTTATCCATTCTGATAAATTTTATGCTCCTTGGATAGATTATTTTAGCCATCTCGGCACCGACCATCTTAAACAGCATAAGTATCCTTGATACCTTTATGCCTCCGCCCGTACTGCCAGCACAGGCACCTATAAACATCAGCATCACCAGTATAGTTTTTGAAAGCTGAGGCCAGGCATCAAAATCAGTAGTTGAATAGCCGGTAGTAGTAATAATTGAGCCTACCTGAAAGGCTGAATAGTGAAATGACATCAGAAAATCACTGTAACAGCCCGATACATTTACCGCAATTATAATGGTACTTATCAGTATTATTATAAAATACCATCTTACCTCCTCCATTTTAAAGGCATATTTTTTGTGCTTTCCAAGCAGGAGATAATAAGCATTGAAATTGACTCCGAATAAAATCATAAATACAGTTATTGTAATTTGTATCGGTATACTGTAGCCTGCTATACTGTTGTTTTTTATACCGAAGCCACCGGTTCCGGCAGTGCCGAAGGTGATTGTCAGTGCATCAAAAAACGGCATGCTCAGTATCAGTAATATTACAAACTGGAGCACAGTCATTGCAAAATAAATTATATAAAGAATTTTGGCAGTTTCTCTTATCTTGGGCAGCAGCTTTCCTACAGTAGGTCCCGGACTTTCCGCTCTCATAAGATGCATGCTGTAGCCCCCTGCCATAGGAAGCACTGCAAGTATAAATACAAATACTCCCATACCCCCTATCCAGTGTGTAAAGCTTCTCCACATCATACTGCATTTGCTAAGTGCTTCAACATCCTTAAGTATGCTTGCTCCCGTTGTAGTAAAGCCTGAAGTGGCTTCAAAAAATGCATCTATAAAGTTTGGTATATCCCCGTTAATCACAAAGGGAACAGCCCCTACCATACTCATTATAATCCAGCTCAGAGCTACGCAGGTAAAGCCCTCTCTGGCAAAGTAAAGCTGGTTTTCCGGTTTTTTTCTTGTAAGAAAAGAGCCGGCTGTCCAAGATAAAAGTCCTACTATAAAAAATGCAAAGCCCGCATTTTCCTGGTAAATCAGTGCGGTAATACAGGGAAGCAGCATAAACATCCCCTCATACTTAAGCACCATTCCCAGTATATAAATAATCATCGGAAAATTCATTTCGACCCCTTTTACTATTTAAGTATATCCTTTATATCCTTAAAACCACTTAAAAGCGTGGTGACTACTATAACATAATCCTTTTCCATAATTGTGGAGCTTCCGTTTGGAAAAATTATAGCACCGTTTCTTATTATACAGGATATAAGTACATTTTCTTTTGTACTGAGCTGCTCAAGAGGTATACCTATTACCGGAGAACCGGGCTGTATCCTGAATTCCAGAGCTTCAGCCTTTTGATTAAGAATCCTGTAGAGAGTTTCTACATTGCTTCCCATACCGTTCTGAAGTGCTCTGACATATCTTATTATATATTCAGCAGTAATAAACTTAGGGTAAATTATGCTTCCAAGGTCAAAATTTTCAACTATATCATCAAAGGATATCCTATTTATTTTTGTAATTATCTTTGCATCTGTCTTGCTCTTTGCAAAGAGTGAAAGAAAAATATTTGCTTCATCTATACCTGTTAAGGATACAAAAGCACTGCAATACTCTATTCCCTCCTCAAGCAATATTTCCTGATTGGTAGCATCTCCGCAGATTACGTTTACATTATCATCTAAGAGTGCAGCAAGCTCTCTCTGCCTTTGCTCGCTCTGCTCTATTATCGTTACCTTTACTCCCATGCTGTTGAGTTCTCTCGCCAGATAGTAGGCTATTCTCCCTCCGCCCACTATCATGGCATCCCTTACCTGATGAGTATCAAGCCCTATTTTTTTAAAAAAGCGTTTAGAATTTTCAGAAGGAGCGACTATACTTATAAGATCGTTTTCTTTAAGTACAAAGCTTCCGTTCGGTATAAATACCTTATTTCCTCTTTGAACTGTGCATATAAGCACCTTTTCCTTAATTTTTTTAGGTAAATCCGTCAAACAGAGATCGCTGAGAATTGAGTGCGGCACTATTTTAAATTCAAGAAGCTCCACCTTGCCCTTTGAAAAAGTATCTATTTTAATCGCTGAGGGAAATTTAAGGATTCGAGCTATTTCCATAGCTGCCGCGAACTCAGGATTAATCACCATAGACAGCCCAAGCTCCTCCTTTAAAAATACTATCTCTGAATTATATACTGGGTTTCTTACTCTTGCTATCGTTTTACAATTTGCAGTTTTTTTTGCTATTATGCAGCAGAGCAGATTTAGTTCGTCTGAATCGGTCACTGCAATCAGCATATCCGCCTCTTCTATATCGGCATCAAGCTGCACCTCACGGCTTGCGCCATTTCCCACCTTTCCCTTAACATCATAAGTGCTTACCATTCTGTCAACAAGGTCGGAGCGCAAATCTATCACGGATAAATCATGCCCCTCCAAGACAAGCTGCTCAATTATAGTCTTTCCTACCTTTCCGCAGCCCACTATTATAATCTTCATATATTCTGCCTTTCATTTTTGCCGCTTCTGTACAGAAAAATCTACTATCTCCGCCAGCGAGCCGTGTCTTTGCCTAGAGTGCCTCCATTTCCTTAAGCTCATAAGGAGTATTTTGATAAACATAGAAATTAAGCCAGTTTGCATAAAGTGTATTTGAAAAATTTCTCCATGAAAGTACAGGCTTCTCAAAAGGATTGTCATTGTCGTAATAATTAACCGGAAGTTTCGGATTTAAGCCTTTATTTACATCTCTATGATATTCATTATTTAAAGTCATTCTGTCATACTCCGGATGCCCCTGCACAAAAATTTGTCTTCCTGACAAATCCATTAAAAGCAGCAGCCCGCAGTCATCTCCATGAGCCAGTATTTTCAAATTGGGATGCTTTTCCACGTCCTCCTTTCTTATTTCCGTATTTCTGGAATGAGGGCAGTATACATAGTCGTCCATACTCCTTATAAGAGGAGTTTTTCTATTTTCAGTTCTATGCCTATACACTCCTGAAAGCTTCTCCTTCATAGGATGCTTCTGTATCTCATAGTGATAGTAAAGCCCCGCCTGTGCAGCCCAGCATATATGCAGGGTTGAAGTGACTCTTTTTTTGCTCCATTCCATTATGTCGCATAATTCCTCCCAGTAGGCCACTTCTTCAAATTCCATGTGCTCCACCGGAGCCCCTGTAATTATCATGCCGTCATAGGCTTTATCTCTGATATCATCAAAATAGTTATAAAATTTATTCAGGTGACTCTGACTTGTATTCTTGCTCTTATGAGATTTTATCATTAAAAATGAGCAGTCAACCTGAATGGGGGTATTTGACAATGCTCTTAAAAGCTGCGTTTCAGTATCTTCTTTTAAAGGCATCAGATTTAATATAAGTATCTGCAAGGGTCTTATGTCCTGAGTATCCGCCCTGGTTTCGTCCATTACGAATATATTTTCTGACTCAAGCACAGCCTTTGCAGGCAATCCATTTTGTATTTTTATGGGCAATTATTTTCCCTCCTGAATTAAAAATCTTATTGTAAGCAGCAATTATAATAAGTAAAACTGATATTTACAAGCCGTTTTGCCGCTCACTAATTAAATTTAAAAAATCATCTTCAGTAATAATGCTGATACCAAGCTCTTTAGCCTTTTTATTCTTTGCAGAGTTTGAAGCATTGTCATTATTTATAAGATAATCTGTATTTGCACTTACTGAGGAGCTTACCTTACCTCCTTTGTCTTCTATAAGCTCCTGGAGTTTCTTGCGGTTTTCAAATTTTTCAGTTTTACCTGTAATTACAAAGGTTTTTCCTACTATATTTGAATTTTGCATCAAAGCTGGCTTTTCTTTTTTTATCTCAAGATATTCTAAAAGTCTATTGAGCCTTTCAAGATTTCCGCTGTCTGAAAAATATTCTTCTATTGAAGCAGCAAGCACTTCTCCTATCCCGTCAATCTCAGTCAGCTCCTCTTTTTTTGCATTTATAAGTCTTTCAAGGTTAAAATTAAAATGCCTGCCGAGCAGCTTTGCGTTTGAAAGCCCTATGCCTGTAATTCCAAGTGAATACAAAAGTCTGGGCATAGTAGTATGCCTTGCTTTTTCTATGGAGGCTTCAAGCTTATTATAAGATTTTTCGCCAAAGCCCTCCATTTTCACTATAGCTTCTTTATGCCTTGAAAGCTTAAATATATCGGAAGCTTCCCGTATAAAGCCCAAAGCTATAAATTTTTCCAGAGTTTTTTCTGAAAGACCGTCTATATTTAAAGCCTCTCTGCCTGCAAGCAGGGCAAAGCCCTTAATATGTCTTATAGGGCAACCTTTGTTAGTGCAGTGCAGGGTTTTAACCTCTGCCTCCTGCTTGATTATCAGCTTGCCGCCGCAGACAGGACAGCTTTCGGGTATCTCAATATTTCCTGAGCCTGTAAGGTTTTCAGCGATTTGAGGTATAATCATATTTGCTTTATAAACACTTATTATATCTCCTCTGCCAAGCTTAAGACCTTCTACCAGACTTAAATTATGCACACTGGCACGGCTTACGGTTGTGCCCTCCAGCTCTACCGGCTCAAAAAGTGCTATAGGATTTATAAGCCCTGTTCTTGAAGGACTCCATTCTATCCCTAATAGCTTTGTTTGCTTTACCTCATCCGACCATTTAAAGGCTATGGAATTTTTAGGAAATTTTGAGGTAGCTCCAAGGCTCCTGCCATATTCTATATCATCATATATAAGCACCAGCCCGTCTGAGGGCAAATCGTTTTTTTCTATTTTCTTTTCAAAGGTCTGAATATCTGCTCCAATTTTTCGGGCATCTGTAATTATATATTCAACTGTATCAAAGCCTATGGATTTAAGCCATTCCATCTGATTTTTTACTGAATTGCCAAAGTCCTTCCCCTGAGCAGCTATAAGAGCAAAGGCATAAAAATGCACACACCTTTTCGCAGTTATTTCAGGGTTGAGCTGTCTTACCGAACCTGAACACAGGTTCCTGGGATTCTTATATTTAGCATCAATATCGGGGATTTCTTCATTTATTTTTTCAAAATCGGAATAGCTTATCACTGCCTCTCCTCTTAATGCCAGTTCCTCCTTAAAGTCAATTTTAATCGGTATGTTTTTAAAGGTCTTCACATTTTCAGTTATGACCTCTCCTCTGATGCCGTCCCCTCTGGTAACGGCGGTTTTAAGCTCTCCGTTCAAGTAATTAAGCACTATGGTAAGTCCGTCCAGCTTCCATGAAAGCAGTGCCTCCTTATCCTTAAGCCATTCTCTTAAATCCTCTTCACTCTTGGTTTTATCAAGCGAGAGCATAGGAGTATCATGCTCCTTTTTAGGCAGCGACTCCGAAACCTCATAACCCACCTTATAGGTGGGCGAGCCTGAAAGCACGGTATTCGACCTGCTTTCAAGACCGAGTAATTCATCATACAGCCTATCATATTCAAAATTGCTGATTATCTCTTTGTTTTCTTTATAATAGGCTTCAGAAGCCCTATTTAACAGGGCTATCAGCTCTCTCATTCTGTTTAAAATGCTGCTGCTGTCTTCATCAGTTTTATCTATACCCATACGGTAAAGTCCCTCTCCGGCAATTAATTAAGTATTAGGCTGTTTAAGCCTTTCATTCAGCTGAGCTGTTTCTTCAGAGCTAAGCTCTCTCCACTGCCCCGCCTTCAATGCTCCCAACTTTATATTCATAATTCTTGTCCTTTTCAGGCTCGTCACCTTATAGCCAAGCTCTGCACACATTCTCCGAATCTGCCGGTTAAGCCCTTGGGTCAGAATGATTATAAAGCTGTTTTTTCCTTTCTTTTTAACGGTGCAGCTTCTGGTCTTAACCTTTAATTCGCTTAAATACACTCCGTCGCTCATTTTTCTTATAAAAGTATCGTCTATCTCCTTGTCTACTGCAACTAGGTATTCCTTATCATGGAAATTGGAGGCTCTCGTAATTTTATCCGCAAGCTCTCCCTGATTAGTCATAAGTATAAGACCTACAGAATCTTTGTCAAGCCTTCCCACAGGGTAAATTCTTAAAGGATAATTGACAAAATTCACTATATTAACCGCACGGTCTTTATCTGAAGTAGTGCAGACTATTCCTTTAGGTTTATTAAGCGCAAGCACTACCCCCTGCGGCATGGCATCGCTGCCGTAGCTCCCTAAAAAACTGCCGTCAAGATATATTTTCTCTCCGGCTTTAATTATATCTCCCGGCACAGCGGTTTTTATTCCGATTTTTACTCTGCCGCTTTTAACGAGTCTGTCAGCTTCTCTCCTGGAGCATAAGCCCATATTTGCTAAATATTTATTAATTCGCATCAATTTCTTCCATATAATATATAATACAGTTATATTTTTTAACATAATACAACAGGAGAAGCAAAAAATGCTTCCCCATTTAATATTATATCAGTGACTGTCAAGTATAAATTTCAATAAAAATCGCCAAACCCGGTAAGTATCGGATTCGGCGATTTCTGGTTTATAGCTTGTTTCACATTTTTACAGTTTACTGTACAGCTCTTATTTATTGATGTAGAGCTTAGAATTATTTGCTTTCTTTCTTGCCGCCTATATTAAGGAAAGTAATCAGCAGCATCGCACCTAATACAGTTCCTACGATCATAGCAATCAAGTACATTACCGGATTAGAAACGGCTCCGACCAAAACGGCAAACATACCTCCATGCGGAGCCTTTGACCTGCAATTAAACAACATGCTTAAAGCACCGGCAACCCCGCTGGAAATAAACAATGCCGGTATTACTCTTATAGGATTGCTTGCTGCAAAGGGTATCGCTCCCTCTGTTATAAAGGACAGTCCCATTACATAGTTTACTAAAGCACCACTTCTTTGTGCCTTTGGCCATATATTTTTATTTATCGTAGCTGAAAGTGCTATTGCCAGAGGTGGTGTCATGCCGCCTATCATAACCGCAGCCATAACATCACTGCCTGCTGCACCGGCAGAAGTTACAAAAGCCGTTCCTGTAACATAAGCAGCCTTATTTATAGGACCTCCCATATCTATAGCCATCATAGAGCCGACCACAAAGCCCAGAAGAACCTTTCCGCTGCCGCTCAAGCTTTCAATAAAATTCCTAAGTCCCGTCATTACACTTGCCATAGGTGCGTTTACAACAAATAGCATCAGTACACCCATGATAAAAGAGCCAAGTACGGGGAATAAGAAGATTGGCTTGATTCCGTCCAATGAGCGCGGTATCCATGAAAAGGCATACCTCAGCGCAATGACAATGCCGCCTGCCAAAAATCCAGCTACTAAGGCACCTAAAAATCCTGACGGAGTGTAACCCAGCCACGCTTCGCTCTGTAAGCTCAGTATGCTTGGGTCTGCTAATATACCGCCTACTACTCCGACTATAAAACCGGGTCTGTCGGCTATGCTCCTGCCTATGAAGCCGGCTAATACAGGCAGCATCATACTAAATGACAGCTTACCTAAAACAAATAATAATTCTGCAAATCTATTATAGCTTGGGTCCTCCGGATTAAACGAGTTTATTCCCCAGAAGAAGGATAAGGCTATAAGTATTCCTCCGGCAACTACGAAGGGCAGCATATTACTTACACCGTCCATCAGGTACTTGTAAATTTTGCGTCCTATGCTCTCTCCCTCTGTATTTTCTGTGCCGCTGCCGCTGTCACCCTGGTGATGATAAATATTAGCCTTGCCGTCCAACACAGTTTTTATCAGCTCCTTAGGCTTGTTTATTCCGTCAGCGACCTTGGTAAATAAAGTCGGATGTCCGTCAAATCTCGCAATCTCCACTTTTTTATCCGCTGCAACTATAATGCCTACAGCCCTGTCTATATCTTCTTTTGTTAATTTATTTTCAACTCCGATTTGTCCATTAGTTTCAACCTTAACCTCAAGCCCCATCTCCTTGGCAGCCTCTTTTATCTTCTCTGCCGCCATAAAGGTATGAGCTATACCGGTGGGACAAGCTGTAACAGCTATTATATAGGGCTTGTCTTTTTGCTCCTTACTTTCTGCTTCTGCTACAGTCTCCTTCGGCTCCTGTGTGGCTTTAACAAAGCTTTCAAATACAATCTTAACTTCCTCCTTTGTAGCAGCCTTGTCCAGTCCTGCCTTGACCTCCGCATTCATAAGTGCAGTGGATAAGGTAGCCAGTGCCTTTAAATGCTCGTCTGCTCCATTTGCCGGAGCACATATCATAAAAATATGTTTGGCAGGCATACTGTCAAAGCTTTCCCATTCTATGCCTTCATCACTCTTAGCATAAATTATCATGGCTTTTTCAAAAGCTTTAGCCTTAGCATGCGGTATGGCTATGCCATCTCCTACGCCGGTAGTAGACATGCTTTCACGTTCCAGCAGAGCCTGTAAAAATTCATCCTTGCTTTTTATTACTCCCTTTTCTACCAACATACCTGTCAATTTATCCAAGGCTTCTTTCTTGTTCTTGGCTGAAAAATTAAATTGAATTAAATCAAATTGAATCAGTTGTGTTAATTCCATTTTCCCCCTCCTGAATTTTATTAAAAAATTTATACGATTTTTTCCACCTTGATTTGCGGCAACAGCTCCTCTATCAGCTCTCTCCTGCCTACTCCAGCTGAAAAAGAAGTAGCTCCGCCGGCTGCTGAAGCATACTGCAAACTCAGACCATAATCTTTCGTTTCATCATACTTTGCCACAAACATAGCCAGCATACTGTCTCCGGCGGCAACAGTTGAAACCACCTTGCCTTTTGCTGTATTGGCACTAAACACCTCTCCGGTTTCCGCAAATAACACAGCTCCTTTGCTTCCCCTTGAAACCAGCACATTTTTGCTGCCTTTATCTTGTAATTTTCTGGCATATTTTACTATGTCCTCAAAGGAATTAATTTCTGCTCCAAACATCTCTCCAAGCTCAAATTCATTCGGCTTGACAATAAAGGGGGCATATTTCAAAGTATCCAGCACCAGGTCTTTATTACTGTCCACCACCAGCTTAGCTCCCTTTTCCCTTACCTTTTCCGCTATTCTAGCAAAATCCGACGACTCCATACCGGCTATGATATTTCCGGATAAAAATACAGTGTCTTCACTGTTTAACTCCTCTAAACCGACAAAAAAATCTCTGATATTTTCTTTACTGACTTGACTGCTCTGCCCGTTGATTTCCGTTTCTGTTTCAGTCGTCAGCTTAATGTTTATCCTCGTAAAGCCTTTTGTTTCCACAAAATTACAGCTTATACCGTCTTTTTTCAATTCCTCCTTTATAAAATATCCGGTAAATCCGGCAATAAAGCCAAGCGCCTTACTCTCTTTGCCGATATTTTTTAATAACATTGAAATATTTATCCCCTTGCCTCCTACGACATAACCGGCTTCTCCCGTTCTATTGAGCTTGCCAAGTTCAAAATTTTCAGCCCTTGTAAGCATATCAATAGCGGGATTTAATGTTATTGTATAGTACATCCATACTCCTCCCTTTTTATTTTACATGTAATATAACCAACCTTTAGCATACAAATATATTATATCATAATTACTACTTAATTATATAGACAATTAGATATTCTTAAAAGGACTGCTAAAGTTTGTATAAACCTCTAAACCGGTATCCTATAATTCCGATTAGGTTTGAAGATTTACACAAAAATTAAAACAGTCCCTTAATTTTTTTAGATTTTTTATTTTAATTCTATATTTATATTTTTAAAATCCTTCCTTTGCCCTATTTGGAGGTGCAGGGCATTGTCGTACATAATGCTTTCTTTCTTATAAACCAGAATCTTTTCCTTTCCCTGCTCATAGACTATAGGTCCCGACCTTTCACCCTTACTGTCTATTGCCAGAAACATATTTTCATACATCTTACCCGTACCCTCTTCTAAGTATAATGCGACATATTCAGGGTAAAACACTGCCTTTTTAATCACTGCGGAGTCCTCTTTAATCTGAATGCCTTTATCCAGTACCTGCTCTTCCTTGTTTTCTTTCCTTGGAGCAAAGGTACACTCCAATCCGTTTATTCGAATTTTTATCTCATCACTTTCATTAATATTGCAAAGGTTTACATAGCAGGTATATTCTGAATCAAACCAATAGCCAAATTCAGACTCGGGCTCAATATTTATACTGATATTTGAAAGACCTATGCCTTTTTTACTCCTATGAATAAATTTCAAATAGGTATCCGTATTGGTATCTTTTATTTTAAATGCCAGCTTGTATACAGGAGCGCTGCCGTATACGCCTATGGGCTCTAGGCGGATGCCCTGCTCATCCGTTTCTGAATAAATATTTTGCTTTTGGCTTTCACCTTCTCCTTCAATGCTTTTATCTTCTGCTTTGGCAGATTTTTTTCTTGTAGGGCTTTGGCTTTCCACAGCGGAGGCTTGAGCAGAGGCTTGACTTGATGAATCCTCGGCAGAAGCACAGCCGGACAGCATTAAGCCGACCAATAACAGATAAATCAGATTAAAGCTTGTTTTTCTCATATATAAACCTCCTATCTTCAATTAAAAATATAATGTACCTTTAATTTCTCTCAAAGTATACACCCGCTCTGCCTGCACTTTCAATTAAATTATCTTAAGAATCTTTAAATTCCATGCAACAAATTCATTAATTTTTATACCTACCTTCACTCAATAAAAAAGCCGGAGACAAGCCTCCGGTTTTTTATTAATTAAACAAACTCAAGCACTACTTCCATAGCAGCATCGCCCTTACGCTGTCCGAGCTTGATAATTCTGGTATAGCCGCCGTTTCTGTCGGCATATTTGGGACCATACTCATCAAAAAGCTTCGCAGCGAGGTCGATTTTCTTGGTATTTTTCTTTCTTCCTGCGGCTTCCTTTGGGACAAATTTCGGTACATAAAGCACTGAATAAATCTTTCTCCTTACGTTAAGCCTTGAAGGCTTGTCCTTCTTAATTTCCTTGTCAACTTCATCATAAACGGTAACCTTCCTGCCGTCTACAACTTCCTTAACTCTTTTGCCGCTGCTGTCTTTGCGTGCTACCTTTGCCTTAACAGTAACGGTTTCATAATTGTCTTTTTCTCTTACGGCAGCTGCAACAAGAGATTCAACAATTTTTCTCACTTCTTTCGCTCTGGCTTCTGTAGTAGTTATTTTGCCATAGTTAATAAGTGCGGTAGCCTGATTTCTAAGCAATGCCTTTCTTTGACTTGAGGTCATTGAAAGCTTCTTTTTTCTTGGCATTTATTTTTCCTCCATTCATGGAAGTACATACATGCTTCTTTGGACTTACTGTATGTACAAAGCTGTCTAAAAGCTCATTAAGCTTATGCTTTAACAAGCTCTTAAAGGTTTATATTTTATATCGTTTTTAAATGTCATCCTCCTGCCTGAGAGAAAGTCCAAGCTCCTTAAGTTTTGTAAGAACTTCCTCAAGAGATTTCCTCCCAAGATTTCTGACTTTCATCATATCATCAGGAGTTTTATTGCAAAGTTCCTCAACAGTATTGATGCCTGCCCTTTTAAGACAGTTGTAAGAACGCACTGAAAGCTCAAGCTCATCAATATTCATCTCAAGAGCTTTTTCCTTGCCGTCTTCCTCTTTTTCAACCATTATCTCCGCAGTTTTTGCATTTTCAGAAAGATTAATAAAAAGGCTCAGGTGCTCACTTAAAACCTTTGCTGCAAAGCTGACCGCCTCATCAGGCATCATAGCACCGTTTGTGAACACATCAAGCGTAAGCTTGTCGTAATCGGTCATCTGACCTACACGTGTATTCTCAACAAGCAGGTTTACCCTTTCAACCGGCGTATACTCAGAGTCAATTGATATTATGCCTATAGGTGAATCATCGCCCTTATTCTTGTCAGCTCCTACATAGCCCCTGCCGTTTGTTATAATAAGCTCCATACTGAATTTAACGCCGCTTACAGTGGCGATAATCTGCTCTTTATTTATTATTTCAATTTCAGGACCACATTTAATATCAGCTGCTGTAACCACACCCTCTCCATCAAAATCAATATAAGCGGTAACGTTCTCATTATCCTTATTATTATTATTTTTGATTACAAGGTTTTTTATATTCATTATAATTTCAGTTACATCTTCTTTTACACCATCAATCGTAGAAAACTCATCACGTACACCATCAATCTTAACCTGGCTTACCGCTGTACCCGGAAGTGATGAAAGCATAATCCTCCTGAGAGAATTTCCAAGAGTAGTGCCGTACCCTCTCTCAAGCGGCTCGCACACAAATCTGCCAAAAGTTTTATCTTCTGAAATCTCTGCAATCTCTATATTTGGTTTTTCAAAATCGAACACTTCATTTCCTCCTTCTTATGTTGTAATAAACAGTATCGGCAGATAGATAAGCTCTGTACTGCCTTCAGGTGGACAAAAGCCTGGAAATGCCGGTATACTAAAAAGCATACACGGCATAAACCTGCTGTTATTACTTGGAGTATAACTCGACTATAAGAAGCTCATCTACCGGAACATCTATTTCTTCTCTTGTAGGAAGTGACTTAATGCTGCCCTTAAGATTGTCAAGGTCTGCTTCAAGCCATGCCGGAACCATACGTCCGTTTGTCTGCTCAACAACTTCTTTATATCTTGCAGAAGACTTTACATTTTCTCTGATTTCAATTACATCTCCTGTCTTTACAAGATATGAGGGTATATTTATGCACTTTCCATTTACAAGCACATGCTTATGGTCAACTATCTGACGTGTTTCTCGCCTTGTTCTGCCGAATCCCATACGGAAAATTACATTGTCAAGCCTTCTCTCAAGAAGTATCATAAGGTTTTCACCTACCTGACCCTTCATTCTGGAAGCCTTTGCATAATAATTTCTGAACGGTTTTTCAAGCACTCCGTAAATGAATTTGGCTTTCTGCTTTTCTCTAAGCTGATTGCCATATTCACTTAATTTTCTATTGGCTCTTTTTAAGTCTCTGTTTGATTTCTTATCGATACCGATGTAAATCGGATCAAGTCCGAGTGATCTGCATCTTTTAAGAACGGGAACTCTATTAACTGCCACTTTAAATACCTCCTGTTAGACTCTTCTACGTTTTGGTGGACGACACCCGTTATGCGGTACCGGAGTTACATCCTTAATACTGGTTACTTCTATTCCGCAGGCAGCAAGAGCACGTATTGCAGCCTCTCTGCCTGAACCTGGACCCTTTACCATAACGTCTACATATTTAAGACCATGTATTAAAGCCGCCTTTGCAGCAGTTTCAGCAGCCATTGATGCTGCATACGGAGTAGATTTCTTTGAACCTCTAAATCCAAGACCACCGGCACTTGCCCATGACAATGCATTGCCCTGAGTATCAGTCAATGTAACTATTGTATTGTTAAATGATGACTGGATATGAGCCTGTCCGCGTTCAACGTTTTTCTTAATGCGTTTTTTAGTCACCCTTTTGGTGGACGCTTTATTTGCCATCTAAACTAACCTACTTTCTTTAAACTAAAACAACTTACGTTCCTGTTTTTAAAACATGCAACGTTTAGCATTTTCGTAAAATAACTATCTTTCATTAATTTTAACAAATTATTTCTTCTTATTTGCAACTGTCTTTCTAGGACCTTTACGAGTTCTGGCATTCGTTTTTGTTTTTTGTCCGCGCACCGGCAGACCCTTTCTGTGACGTATGCCTCTATAACAGCCTATTTCCTGAAGTCTTTTTATATTAAGTGCAATCTCTCTGCGCAGATCACCCTCAACCACCTGACTTTCAGTTATAACTGCAGCTATTTTCTTCACCTCGTCATCTGTCAAGTCCTTAACTCTGGTATCCGGACTGACAGCAGCCTCTGAAAGTATGCGCCTTGAGCTTGATACTCCTATACCATAAATATAGGTCAAGCCAATCTCTACACGTTTCTCTCTCGGTAAATCAACACCAGCAATACGAGCCATGTCTTATGTTTCCCTCCTTATTAATTTTTTAAAATTAACCCTGTCTTTGTTTGTGCTTGGGATTTTCACAGATTACTCTGATAGCCCCTTTTCTCTTAATGATTTTACACTTTTCACAAATGGGTTTAACCGAAGATCTAACCTTCATTGTAACTCTCCTTTCCCCTCTGCCGACAAAGTCGCCCGAATATTATATCACCGTGATGTAGCTTTATCAAGCAATTTTTGTCTTATTCTTATTTGTCACGCCATATAATCCTGCCCTTTGACAGGTCATAGGGGGACAGCTCTATAGTCACCTTATCCCCCGGCAGGATTCGTATATAATTCATACGAAGCTTGCCGCTTATATGTGCAAGTACCTGGTGACCATTTTCAAGCTCGACCTGAAACATGGTATTAGGTAATTTTTCTACTACCACTCCTTCAATTTCTATAACATCTGATTTAGACATCTATTACCTCCAAACATTTTAGAAAATGTTTAATTTCTTCGTTGGTGATGCTTTGCGAAAGCACTTTATTTACAAACTCAGCATCTTTGGACTCTAAAACCTTAACATGCTTTATGTTTTTTTTCTTAGGCGATTCAAGCTTGCGTATTCTGCCGTCACTGAGCCATACCAAGCCCTTATCCCGATCAACCTTTATTATAATATATGCTTTATTTTTATCATGTCCGGCATTTGAAAATGCCACAGCTCCAATTATCTGCTCCGTCATAGTTTTCACCAAATTTTATTGTATAAGCGACAGAATCTCACAGCCTTCAGATGTTATAAGCACAGTATTTTCATAATGTGCCGAAAGTGAGTGGTCCGCAGTTACTACAGTCCAGTTGTCCTCGAGCCATTCCACTTCCGCTCTGCCTATATTTATCATAGGCTCTATAGCAAGCGTCATACCCGGCTCCAGCTTTATTCCCTTATGATTCATTTTGAAATTTGGCACATCCGGAGATTCATGCAGCCTGCTTCCTATGCCGTGCCCTACAAGCTCTCTTACAACTCCGTAGTTAAAGCTTTCGGCGTATCCACCTATAGCAGAGCATATATCATTCAAATGGTTTCCCGGTTTACAGAATTCAACTCCCTTAAAAAAGGATGCTCTGGTAACCTCTATAAGCTTTGCAGCTTCTGCACTTACTTCTCCTATGGCATGTGTCCTTGCCGCATCTGAATGATACCCCTTCCAGATAACTCCGGCATCAAGGCTTACTATATCTCCCTCTTTAATGATACGTTTTTTTGAGGGTATTCCATGTACTACCTCGTCATTTAAAGAAACGCATATTGATGCCGGAAAGCCGTTATAATTAAGGAATGAAGGTACACAGCCGTAAGACCTTATAATCTCATCTGCAAGTTTATTTATATCATAGGTTGACATTCCCGGTTTTAATGCAGCTCCCAGCTCTTCATGAGTCTTTGCCAGAATCTCCCCAGCTTTTCTCATTAATTCAATTTCTCTTGCGGATTTTATAGTAACAGCCATTACTCATCTCCCAAGATTGCAACTATAGCTTCAAATACTGTATCCATGCTCTGAGTTCCGTCAACTGTTCTAAGCACATCCTCTTTTTTATAATAATCTATAAGCGGCTGTGTATGCTCATGGTAAACTTCAAGCCTTTTTTTAACAGTTTCAGGTTTATCATCATCTCTTAAAACAAGCTCATGGCTGCAGCTGTCACATACCGCCTCCTTTTTAGGAGGATTAAAGCTTATATGATAAGTGGCACCGCAATTAAGGCAGGCACGTCTTCCCGACATACGGTTTATAATGTTTTCATCAGGAACATCTACATCAACTGCAAAATCAATTTTTTCTGAAAGCTCTTTAAGCACTTTATCAAGACTCTGTGCCTGAGGGATATTTCTTGGAAATCCGTCAAGTACAAAGCCTCCCTTACAGTCATCCTCATGTATCCTGTCAATAAGCATTCCTATAGTAACCTCGTCAGGAACAAGCTCGCCCTTATCCATATATGATTTAGCTTTTATTCCAAGCTCTGTACCAGCTTTAATATTTGCTCTGAAAATATCTCCTGTAGAAATATGCGGTATTGAGTATTTTTCAGCAATCCTCTTTGCCTGTGTGCCTTTTCCTGCACCAGGTGCGCCAAGCATAATAATCTTCATAAAACCCTCCATGTATTTAAGTTGAAATACCGTAAAGCCATGCCGGGAAATCCCGGCACAGCTGCTTATTCAGATAAAAATCCCCTGTAATTTCTTACAAGCATCTGAGATTCTATAGCTTTAATAGTTTCAAGAATAACACCAACTATAATTATAAGTGAAGTTCCTGTAAATGAAAGTCTGCTTACTTTAAAAACTCCTGATATTATAAGAGGTATTATGCATACAATTACAAGACCTGCTGCACCAATAAATATAACATAGTTTAGAATCTTGGTAAGATACTCCGTAGTCGGCTTTCCGGGTCTGACAAAGGGTATCATACCGCCCTGCTTTTTCATATTGTTGGCAATTTCAAGCGGGTTAAAGGTAATTGAAGTATAAAAATATGCAAACAATACTATAAGCACTATATAAATCAAAGCTCCAAGCGTATACGCAGGAGAGGTGGCATCAAACCAGCTTCCTGAATTTAATAATTTAATTATTTTTCCGGGTATGCCCACCTGCAATGACGGTACAAACTGTGATATAACCACCGGGAAGGACATAAGTGACGAAGCAAAAATTACCGGAATAACATTTGCAGTATTTACCTTGAGCGGAATAAACGAAGACTGACCGCCTACAAGCCTGCGTCCCTGTGTTTTTGCGGAATACTGAACCGGTATGCGTCTTTCAGCATCCTGAAGTATTATAACAAATACTACCATTACAAGTATGCAGGCTGCTATTACAAGACCTGCCACCACCTTTATAGCCACCGATTTTCCCTGCATAAATACCTTATAAAGCTCTGAAAGGTCCGATGGAAGTGAAGAAATAATATTAAATAGAAGAACTATGGAAATACCGTTTCCCACTCCCTTTTCAGTAATTCTTTCACCTATCCACATCAGGAAGGCGCTTCCTGCAGTCATAGCACACACTGCTACGACTACACTCTTTAAGCTGAAATTAAATAAAAGTCCCTGTCTTCCAAAGCCTACCGACAATGCAATCGACTGTGCAAGAGCAAGTCCCACCGTAAGGTAGCGGGTGTATTCCATTATTTTCTTTCTTCCGTCTTCGCCATCTCTTTGCATTTCTTCAAGCTTAGGTATGGCTATGGTCATAAGTTGCATTATAATGGAGCTTGTGATATAGGGTGTAATACTGAGCGCAAGCACGCTCATCTGCTCGAACGAGCCTCCTGTAAGAGCATTGACAAATCCAAATGCATTTCCCTGCTGCTGTGATATAAAATCACGTAAAAATTTGTTGTTTACTCCCGGTATGGTAAGATTGCTGCCAAGGCGTATAACAACAAGCATCGCAAAGGTATAAAGAAGCTTTGTCCTTAAGTCCTTTACCTTAAAAGCATCTCGAAGTGTGCTTAACATATTATACCACCTCGCAGGTTCCGCCGGCAGCTTCTACCTTTGATTTCGCACTCTCACTGAATGCATAGGCTTTGACATTGAGTTTCTTTGTCAATTCGCCGTTCCCAAGGATTTTTAAGCCGTCTCTTTCATTTTTGATAATTCCAGCTTCAATCAGTACCTGAGCAGTTACTTCACTGCCGTTGTCAAAGCACTCCAGTCTTGCAACATTTATACCTATTATATCCTTTGAATTGCGGTTTGTAAAACCTCTCTTAGGAATACGTCTGTATAAAGGCATCTGACCGCCCTCAAATCCAGGCCTTGTGCCGCCTGAACGTGCTTTTTGTCCTTTATGTCCCTTTCCTGCTGTTTTGCCGTTGCCCGAACCGTGTCCGCGGCCACGTCTAAAATTATCATTCTGCTTAGAGCCTTCAGCCGGTCTTAAATTAGATAAATCCATGACTGTACCTCCATTCTTTAATTGTACAAACTGCCTTTTAAAAGGCAGTGCCTGCTATATTTCCTCTACCTTTACAAGATGCTTCACATGCCAAACCATGCCTCTTACAGCATCGTTGTCCGGCATTTCAACAGTTTTATTAAGTTTCCTAAGTCCGAGTGCCTCAACGGTCGCCTTATGCTTAGGAATCGCTCCAATAGGAGATTTAACTAAAGTAATTTTTAATTTTCCTGCCATCTTCTCTCCTTCCGACTATCCCAGTATGTCAGCTACCGATTTACCCCTGAGCCTTGCAACCTCTTCTGGTGTCTTAAGAGAAGTAAGACCCTGTAATGTAGCATAAACTACATTGGTTTTATTATTTGAGCCAAGTGACTTTGTACGTATATTTTTAATTCCGGCAAGCTCTGCAACTGCACGCACCGGACCTCCTGCTATGATACCTGTACCCTCAGGAGCCCTCTTAAGCAGTACATTTGCACTGCCGAATTTTCCCACAAAATCATGCGGTATGCTTCTGTTTTCATCTATATTTATTTCAACAAGTGATTTTGTTGCGGCTTCCTTTCCCTTTCTTATAGCTTCGGGAACCTCTCCTGCTTTTCCAAGGCCGACACCGACATGACCGTTGCCGTCACCTACAACTACAAGAGCAGAAAACCTCATAGTACGTCCACCTTTAACGGTTTTTGAAACACGCTTTATGGCTACAACCTTGTCATTTAATTCGAGTGCAGCCGGGTCTATAAATGTACGTTTCATGTATTAATACTCTCCTCCTGTTAGAATTGCAGTCCTGCCTCACGTGCTGCATCAGCAAGTGCCTGAACCTTGCCCTGATAGAGATAGCCTCCTCTGTCAAAGACAACCTTTTCAATGCCTTTCTCAATAGCCCTTTTAGCCACCAGCGTGCCCACACGTGCCGCAGCATTAATATTGTTGGTTTTTTCAATTTCAGATTTTAATTCCTTCTCAAGTGTAGAAGCACTTACAAGTGTATTGCCAACCGTATCGTCAATAATCTGAGCGTACATATGGTTGTTGCTTCTAAATACCGCTAAACGCGGTCTTTCTGCCGTTCCTGCGAAACGGTTGCGCAGTCTTTTGTGCTTTTTGGCACGAACTTCGCTTCTAATCTTTTTGCTAACCACTATCCTACCCTCCTAATTATTTTTTACCGGTCTTGCCGACTTTACGTCTTATCACTTCGTCAGAGTACTTGATTCCCTTGCCCTTATACGGCTCAGGTCTTCTCTTATCTCTAATTTCCGCCGCAAACTGACCTACCTTTTCCTTGTCTATCCCCTGAACCTTTATGAGATTTTGACCTTCCAGCACTGTAGTTATGCCTTCAGGGTCCTCCATCTCTACCGGGTGTGAATATCCAAGTGCAAGCACAAGCTTCTTTCCCTGTTTCTGTGCCCTATAGCCTACACCGTTTACTTCCAGTGTCTTTTCAAAGCCATCTGTAACACCTATCACCATGTTGTTCAAAAGAGTTCTTGTAAGCCCGTGAAGCGATTTCATTCTTTTAATATCATTCGGTCTTGAAACCTGAATATGATCTTCTTCCTGCCTTATCTCCATCTCCTCCGGAAATACTCTCTCAAGAGTTCCCTTAGGACCTTTAACAACAACATGATTGCCCTCACCTATAGTTACAGTCACCCCCGCAGGGATGTTTACTGGCATTTTGCCTATACGTGACATTTTCTTTCCTCCTTAAATTATTCGCGGGATTTCCCGTGTTTTCAGGCTGATACTGCCGGTTTTTCCGGCTTTTTTATTTTTACCAGATAAATGCCAGCACTTCTCCACCTACTCCAAGGCGGCGTGCCTCCTTATCCGTCACAACTCCCTGATTGGTTGAAATTATTGCGGTTCCAAGCCCTCCAAGCACCTTGGGAAGTTCTTCCTTGCCTGCATAGATACGAAGACCCGGCTTTGAGATTCTCTTTAATCCGCTTATAATCTTTTCCCTCTTATCAGCACCGTATTTAAGTGTAATACGGATAGTCTTAAAACCGTTTTCTTCAATGAGCTCATATTTCTTTATATAGCCTTCTTCCAAAAGTATGCTCGCAATAGCAACTTTCATTCTTGAAGAGGGTATATCAACTACGTCGTGCTTTGCAGTATTTGCATTACGTATTCTTGTAAGCATATCTGCAATAGGATCGCTCAATGTCATGGAATATTGCCTCCTTATTTTTTATATTGCAATAACTGAATCTTCTCTTTTATCCGAGTATATGCTTTTTACCAAGATGCCTTTTTAACACCGGGTATCTGTCCCCTGTATGCAAGCTCTCTAAAGCATATCCTGCATATACCATATTTTCTGAGATAAGCATGCGGTCTTCCGCATATCCTGCATCTGCTGTATTCCCTTGTGGAAAACTTTGCAGGGCGTGCCTGCTTAATCTTCATTGCAGTTTTTGCCATACTACTCTCCTCCTAATTCTTGAAAAATGGCATATTAAACAGTGCTAAAAGCTCACGTGCTTCTTCATCGGTTTTAGCGGTGGTAACAAATATAATATCCATTCCTCTCACTTTATCTATCTTATCATATTCTATCTCAGGAAATATCAACTGCTCCTTGATGCCAAGGGCATAATTTCCTCTGCCGTCAAATGAATTTGGATTGACACCTCTAAAGTCACGTACTCGTGGAAGCGCCAGATTAATAAGGCGATCTGCAAATTCATACATCTTATCACCTCTGAGAGTCACCTTGCAGCCTATAGGCATACCCTCTCTGAGCTTAAAATTTGCTATTGACTTCTTTGATTTTGTGATTACCGCCTTTTGACCGGAGATAATTTCCAAATCTCTTACAGCAGCATCAAGGACTTTAACATTGTCCTTTGCTTCTCCCACGCCCATATTAATCACTATTTTATCAAGCTTAGGAGTTTGCATAAGATTTTTATATCCGAATTTTTCATTAAGCTTAGGTACAATTTCATTTTTATAAATTTCCCTTAATCTTGCCAACTTAATTTCCTCCTCTCCGTATTAGTCGATAACCTTGCCGGTTTTTTTAGCTATTCTTACCTTTTTGCCGTCTTCTATCTTAAAGCCGACCTTTGTAGGCTGTCCATCAACAAGAAGCACCACATTTGAAACATCTATGCTTCCTTCCTGGCTGATAATTCCGCCATTCTGATTTCTTACACTTGGCTTTGAATGCTTTAACTGCATATTGCAGCCCTGCACAAACAGTCTGTGGTTCTTGGTATCAATCCTAAGCACCTTGCCTGATTTGCCCTTGTCTTTACCTGTTATGATTTTTACTAAATCATCCTTTTTAATTTTCTGCACGGCTCTACCTCCTATAATACTTCCGGAGCCAGAGAAACTATCTTCATAAACTGCTTCTCACGAAGTTCTCTTGCAACCGGTCCGAAAATACGTGTTCCTCTTGGAGTCTTATCTTCTTTTATTATTACTGCCGCATTTTCGTCAAATCTGATGTAGGAGCCATCCCTGCGGCGTGTGCTGTTTACAGTACGTACCACCACAGCCTTCACTACATCACCTTTTTTTACAACGCCTCCCGGTGTTGCATCTTTGACCGAAGCAACAATTACATCACCTATATAGGCATATCTTCTTTTTGAGCCGCCCATAACTCGAATACAAAGGAGTTCCTTCGCACCGGTATTATCCGCAACCCTCAAGCGTGTTTCCTGCTGAATCATTCCTGATACTCCCTCCTGTGAGTTTATTTAGCTTTCTCAATTATTTCAACCAAACGCCATCTCTTGTCTTTTGAGAGCGGCCTGGTTTCCATTATCTTAACGGTATCGCCCTCTGCACACTCATTATTTTCATCATGCGCCTTAAACTTTACCGTCTGCTTTACAATCTTTCCATAAAGCGGGTGTTTTACATGGTCCTCTATGGCAACTGTAATGGTCTTGTCCATCTTATTGCTGACAACCCTTCCAATACGTGTTTTCCTAAGATTTCTCTCTGCCACTTTATCTCCTTCCGGCTTTTAAGCCAATTTTGAATTCTCGGTTATGATAGTCTGTATTCTAGCTATATTTTTACGAACCTCTGCAATTCTTGAGGTATTGTTAAGCTGACTGGTCGCATTCTGAAACCTGAGATTAAAAAGCTCCTTCTTTGCTAAAACCAGCTCCTCGTTTAATTCCTGTGCGGACTTTGCCCTTAATTCTTCAACATATTTATTAGCTTTCACTCTTATCACCGCCTTCTAAATCAGCCTTTGACATTATCTTACATCTGCATGGAAGTTTATGCATAGCAAGGCGGAGGGCTTCTCTTGCCACTTCTTCAGTTACACCTGCTATCTCAAACATAACACGTCCCGGTTTAACAACTGCAACCCAGTACTCTGTTGAGCCTTTTCCCGAACCCATTCGTGTTTCTGCCGGCTTTGCGGTAACAGGCTTATCCGGAAATATCTTGATCCAAACCTTACCACCACGCTTTATATAACGTGTCATAGCAACACGGGCTGCCTCTATCTGATTTGATTTTATCCAGCAGGGATCCAGTGCGATAAGACCGTATTCACCGTTAGAAATGGTATTTCCTCTTAAAGCCTTGCCTGCCATTGAACCGCGAAACTGTTTCCTGTGCTTTACTCTCTTGGGCATTAACATAATTAGCTTACTCCCCCTTCCTTATTTTCTTTTACAGGAAGAATCTCTCCATTATATATCCAAACCTTAACGCCTACCTTGCCATAGGTGGTATCAGCCTCTGCAAATCCATAATCAATATCTGCACGCAAGGTCTGAAGCGGAATAGTTCCCTCTGCATAAAACTCGGTACGTGCCATATCAGCACCGCCAAGTCTTCCTGAGCATGAAACCTTAATTCCCAATACTCCCGCCTTCATACTTCTTCCCATAGATGACTTCATGGCTCTGCGGAAAGATACTCTTTCCTCAAGCTGCTTAGCTATGCCTTCTGCAACAAGCTGAGCATCCTTTTCCTGTCTTTTAACTTCCTTAATATCTATAAATATCTTCTTGTCTGTAAGCTTTGCTACACGGGTTTTCAGCTTCTCAATTCCTGCACCCTGCTTTCCTATCACAAGACCGGGCTTTGCTGTATGAATTATTATCCTTACCCTGTCAGAGGCGCGCTCTATCTCAATATGAGAAATTCCCGAATCATAAAGCTCCTTCTTAAGGAATTTTCTTATATCATAATCCTCTACAAGGCAGTCGGCAAAATCAGCATCTGCATACCATCTGGAATCCCAGTCTTTTATCACGCCAACCCTTAAACCATGTGGATGAACTTTCTGTCCCATCTTCGCCTCCCTATTATCTTTCGTCAAGCACTACAGTGATATGGCTCATTCTTTTTTCTATACGGTAAGCCCTGCCCTGTGCTCTCGGTTTTATTCTTTTCATTATAGGTCCTGAGCCTGCAAAACACTCAGCTATATATAAGTTTTCAGCATTTAAGTTATTATTATTTTCAGCATTTGCTACCGCTGATTTTAAGAGCTTTTCTATAAGCCTTGAAGCATATCTTGGATTGTACATAAGTATACCAAGTGCCTGCTGTACGCTCTTGCCCCTTATAGCGTCAAGAACGAAGCATGCTTTCTGAACTGACACCCTTGCATAAGAAAGCTTTGCTGAAGGCCTTGTATCCTTTTTTTCATTTCTTTCTCTTTTAATCTGGGATCTATGTCCTTTTGCCATAAAATAAACCTCCTTTCAAACCTTTCTTATTATCTTGATGCTTTCTTGTCGTCTGCCTTATGACCTCTATAGGTTCTTGTTGCAACAAATTCACCAAGCTTATGCCCTACCATGTCTTCTGTTACATATACCGGAACATGTTTTCTTCCATCATGTACAGCAAAGGTATGTCCCACGAACTCAGGGAAGATAGTTGAGCGGCGTGACCAGGTTTTAATTACAGATTTCTGATTTGATTTATTTAACTGCTCAACCTTCTTTAATACATGCTTGTCTGCAAACGGACCTTTTTTAAGTGAACGTGACATCTGGCTCCCCCCTTATTTTGAAGTACCCTTACCATCACGTCTTCTGATGATAAGCTTGCTTGACTGTTTTTTCTTATTTCTTGTCTTAAGACCGAGAGCAGGCTTGCCCCAAGGTGTGCACGGACCCGGACGTCCTATTCCCGTCTTTCCTTCACCACCGCCGTGAGGATGGTCATTCGGGTTCATAACCGAACCGCGTACTGTAGGTCTTATGCCCATGTGGCGCTTTCTTCCCGCCTTGCCGATTTTTATCAAAGCGTGGTCCGCATTTCCGACTACACCTATAGTAGCACGGCAGTTAATAGGAACCATGCGCATCTCATTCGAAGGCAGACGAAGAGTGGCATACTTGCCCTCTTTTGCCATAAGCTGTGCCGAGTTTCCTGCCGAGCGTGCAAGCTGTGCACCCCTGCCCGGGTAAAGCTCTACATTATGTATCAGCGTTCCTATCGGTATCAGCGCAATCGGCAGGCAGTTTCCTACTTTGGCTTCCGCATGCTCTCCGCTCACTACCTTCATACCCACTGTAAGTCCCTCAGGTGCTATAATATAAGCCTTTTCACCATCTGCATAGGTAAGCAGCGCTATATTTGCAGACCTGTTTGGGTCATACTCTATAGCCTTTACAGTTGCAGGGATTCCGTCCTTAGTTTTTCTTCTGAAATCAATGATTCTGTATTTTCTCTTAGCTCTGCCTCCGCGATGTCTTACTGTTATCTTTCCCTGATTATTTCTTCCCGAGTTTTTCTTAAGCGAAACCACAAGTGATTTTTCAGGGCTTGTTTTAGTAATCTCAGCAAAGTCTGAGCCGGTCATATTACGCCTTGAGGGGGTATATGGTTTATATTTTTTAATTCCCATTATATTCTCCTTCTGAGCTATGCCGTAAAGCACAGCATAGCCTCGTTTTTATCACGGTTTCTTCCGTATAAGTTTTTTACAGCTTTTTAGAAATTATAATCCTTCAAACAGCTCGATTTCCTTGCTGTCCTCACTAAGCTGCACTATAGCTTTTTTCCTTTTTGAAGTAAAGCCAAATCTATTGCCGCGGCGTTTTTCTTTTCCGGGCAGGTTCATGGTATTTACCTTCTCAACCTTTGTTCCCGGAAACATCTTCTCCACAGCTTCCTTTATCATTATCTTGTTTGATTCGGTATGAACAAGAAATGTATAGCATTTTGAAGCCATCTTCGCCATACTTTTTTCTGAAACAACAGGCTCCAATATTACATCATAATATTTTATATCAGCCATTATGCATACACCTCCTCTATAGTATTGACAGCAGCCTGTGAAGCTACTACCGTATTATACTTGAGAATATCATATACGTTTATAGTTTTAGGAGAAGCAGCCTTTACCCCTTTTATATTCCTTGCGGAAAGCACTGTATTTCTCTCACCCTCAGAAGTAACTATAAGGGCCTTTGAAACCTTAAGGTTTGCTAAAACTGCTGCCATCTTCTTGGTTTTTATCTCATCCATCTTAAAGTCATCAACTACTATGAACTTATTTTCGTTTACTCTGCTGGTAAGAGCGCTCTTAAGTGCAAGCCTTCTCTCCTTTTTGTTAAGCCTTATGCTGTAATCTCTCGGAGTCGGGGCAAATACTACTCCGCCGCCTTTCCACTGTGGCGATCTGATAGAACCCTGTCTTGCATGTCCGGTTCCCTTCTGCCTCCACGGCTTTCTTCCGCCGCCTCTTACTTCGCCTCTGGTCTTTGCTTTCTGTGTCCCCTGGCGCTTATTGGCAAGCTGTGCAACAACTGCTAAATGCACGACATGCTCATTGATTTCAATCCCGAAGATTGCATCATTTAACTCCATATCGCCTACTTCCTTGCCTTCTATGTTATAAACAGATACTTTAGCCATCTATGCGTCCTCCTTTCCTTAAGCCTTTGCCTTAACTGCTTCTTTTATTACTACAAGTGATTTCTTAGGTCCGGGTACCGAACCCTTTACCAGTATAAGATTGTCGTCCTTATCCACTCTTACCACTTCAAGATTCTGTATTGTCACTTTTTCACTTCCCATGTGTCCTGGCATTCCCTTGCCCTTAAACACACGGCTTGGACTTGAGGTGGAGCCATTTGAACCCTGATGGCGATGGAATTTTGAGCCATGTGCCATAGGTCCTCTATGCTGTCCATATCTTTTTACTGCTCCCTGGAAGCCCTTTCCCTTTGAGATTGCACTTGCGTCAATCTTATCTCCAGCAGTAAAAATATCTGCTTTAATCTCGTCTTTTACAGAGAATTCGGCAGAGCTTTCCAATTTAAACTCTTTAAGAAATCTTCCTACAGGAAAAACCTCTCTCTTTTTATGACCCTTTTCAATCGTTACCTTCTCAATGCCTGCCTTTTCAAGATGACCTGCACGCGGTTTATTTACAAGCTTGGTACGGATTTGTCCGTAAGCTACCTGAATTGAATTATAGCCGTCATTTTCTTCAGTTTTTACCTGTGTTACTATACAAGGTCCTGCCTGAAGCACAGTTACAGGAATTAAGGTACCTGCTTCGTTGAAGATTTGTGTCATTCCAAGCTTTGTTGCCAGTATTGCCTTCTTCATTCTATTCCTCCTGATTTTATTCTACAGCGGAGCATTTTCATGCTCATTCTAGAGCAGGATTATCTACTCTTCATTTTAATATCGATATGAACACCTGCCGGCATTTCAAGACGTGACAATGCGTCAATAGTCTTTTCACTCGGTGTAATCACATCTATAAGTCTTTTATGAGTTCTTTGCTCAAACTGCTCTCTTGAATCCTTATACTTATGAACTGCTCTAAGTATTGTAACCACCTCTTTTTTAGTAGGCAGCGGCACAGGTCCTGACACCTTTGCTCCGGTCTTTTTAACCGTATCAACTATCTTGCCTGCCGAGCTGTCAACCAGCTGATGCTCATAAGCCTTTAATATAATTCTCATTACTTGACTTGCCATAAAAAAAGTCGCCTCCTTTTCGCACTTTTTAAAAAAGTTCGACAAGCGGTGACTGTACACTCTGCCGTGCGTGTCCGTATAGATACGCACAATAAACCTGTAGCTTGCTGTTTATCTGTACAGTGACTTGTCGCCAGTTTATAGTAACATGACCTTCGCTCCACGGAAAACCCCGATTTTAATCTAAATTAAAATGCAGCAACCTCACGCTTCACAGCTATCAATGTCACAGCCTTGTAAGAATATCACAGATTTTAAGGGATTGCAAGTATTTTATTTAATACTCTTATAAAAATTAATATCCTCTCTTCTGAAACTTTAAAGCCGGTTTTTTCCAAAAAAGCAGGAGGTGCCGCTTCACCATCCATTTTGATGACTCTGCGGCACCTCCATACAAATAATAATTATCCCACATTATTAAAATCCGGCTCCTGCGGATGTGAATACTCTCCTCCCGCTCCCTCAGTTGAGCCGTTAATATGAGTAAGCACGCCGCTGCCGTCTGTGCGGTACTCCACTTTATCTCCGTCTTTAACCTTACCGTTTTTAGTAATTCTGCCCGAGGAATTTACCACATAGTTGATAAAGCCGTTTCCTGAATCACGCGGTATGGATATTATCAGATACTTGCTGCTACTGTCAGCTTTTTGAAGCTTTCCCATATAGTAAAGATAACCTTCCTTAACTCCGGTATAGCCTCTGCCTGTTGACTCCTGGAAATAGTAGATATTATCTCCGTCCGTTCCCTCAAGCTTGACTCTGCCCTTTTGCATGTGGCTCTGTTTTACAGTGCCGAAATAATAGGCAGTATATTTATCATTATTGCTTCCCGTATACACCTTCTGCAAGCCGTAAACCGGATTTCCTCTATGGTTAAACAAATAAGATTTGCCGTTTATATTTTTTATATCCTTTGCATAAAGGCTGTTCTCTTTTGAAGCATAAGGTATTCCTGAGCTGTCAAAGTAGAACCATTCCACCTCATGCTCATAATTGTCAAGTATATCATCAGGCGGCTGTATGGAATACCAGCCGGTTCTTACAGTACCGTCCTTATTATAATACTTATAATCCGTAATTGAAGCTGAGCTTCTTCCGGTGCCCTTAATATTCGCCCAGCCAACATGCAGTGCTCCGCTTTCCGAAAAGCAGTATCTCACTCCGTCTACCTTTCTTTCGCCATAAGCCGCTCCGTCCAGACCTCTCGGCACAAATTTCTTGCCGTTTGCGCCAAAGTAATACCAGTTTTTATCATCATCAGTAAAGGTATTGGAAGGGCTCGGAGTTATATCCTTTTTTTCATCACTGTATTTTGAAGAGGGAAGAAGCTGCTGCCAGCCGGTCAGCATCACTCCGTCAGCTCCGCAAAAATACATATCGTCAAGAATCCAGCCGGTCAGCATGTGACCCTCGTCATTAAAATAATACCACTTGCTATCTATATTCTGCCAAGCTTCCCTTGCTGCCAAGCCATTATTATTAAAATGATACCAAAAATTTCCTATCTTTTTCCATTTGCCGTAAATATATACGCCATCGTCGTCTACATAATATTTTCCCGAATCTACCCAGGAATTTTTTGCCATTTCCCCTGCTTCATTGAGCCATCTGAAATTTCCGTCAGCTCCTTTTTTCCATACATTTTTAAGCCTGTTGCCTGAATCATCAAGATAAATCCATGTAGAATTTGACTGCTGCCACCCCTCTGCTTTAGCTGTAAAGGAACTAGTCAGCACTATTCCGAAAGTTAAAGCCGGTATTATTATACATTTTATCTTCATACATTTTCACCTTTCACAAAAATCATGAAATGCAGACCTTATAAAGGATAGAATCATTTTGTCCGCACTTTTCCAGCAATGCCCTCTATCCACAAGCACTATTTATCAAATTATGCAAATAGCTAAGCTTATTTTATCATATTAACAGGAATATTCAAGTCTATGATTCTTGCGAAATAATTACAGTCTAATTACAGCTGCCAAAAGATAAGCTGTCCTGCTGCTGATTATCAGCAAGCGGTAATCTGGACAAAGCCGCAGTTTTAGTTTAGTATAGTAATATTAATATTTGTCAGCTAAGGAGAATTTTATTATGTGGCTCAGCAGGCACTGGAAAGATTATAAGATTATAGCAGCCGGAAGCGGAGAAAAGCTTGAAAAATGGGGTGATTACCTTCTTATAAGACCCGACCCTCAAATTATATGGGAAAGAGAACATATAAATCCGCTTTGGAATAAAGCCGATGCCCATTATCACAGGAGCGTTAGGGGAGGCGGTGAATGGAAGCTTTTTTCTTTGCCCAAGCAGTGGAGCATTGCTTATGATTTAGATGACCTTTCAGCTCCATCTGCGTCTTTAACTGACACCTCCGATTATAAAAGCGGTAATGGCGGCAGTCAGCAGACCTGTATGCCTAAGCAGCTTATATTTAATCTCAAACCCTTCAGCTTTAAGCATACTGGACTTTTTCCTGAGCAGGCTTCAAATTGGGATTTCAGCTTTAATCTTATCAAAAAGCGCATTAACAGCGGAATGCCGGTAAAGCTTTTGAACCTCTTTGCCTATACTGGAGCCGCAACGCTTGCAGCGGCAGCGGCAGGTGCAAAGGTAACCCATGTTGATGCGAGCAAGGGCATGGTAAACTGGGCAAAGGAAAATGCGGTTTCATCAGGGCTTGACAACGCAGGCATCAGATGGCTGGTAGATGACTGTCTTAAATTTGTGGAGCGTGAAATCAGACGGGGAAATAAGTACGAGGCTGTAATCATGGACCCGCCCTCGTACGGACGGGGACCTAAGGGCGAAGTATGGAAGCTGGAAACTTCGGTTTACAGCCTTATAAAAGCTTCACTCAAACTTATGAGTGATACTCCGCTTTTTTTCCTGATAAACTCCTATACTACAGGACTTCAGGCAGGCGTTTTGAATTACATGGTATCAAGTGCAGTTAATGCCCTTAAGCTCCCGAAATGCAGCTTGGTTGAAGCGGATGAGCTTGGACTTTATGTAGAAGAGGACTCTCTTATACTTCCCTGCGGAGCAGCAGCAAGGGCTGTCTGGTAGCAGAATATTTCACTGTCCTCTTTACTTTTGCTCATGCCGCGAAGGAGGCCTTGCAGACTGTAAAATAAATCTCCCTGTCAAGCACTATTTCACCTGCTCTACAGGGAGATTTAAAATTTCCGTAATTTCAACTGCAAAATAAACTGCAAAAGATCCTCCTGCCGCTTTTATTTACCTAAAATCATTTTTACTGCTTCCAAAACATTATCGGCATCTAAATCAGGTTCAACTTTAAACTTGCCGTCAAGCCCACCCTCTCCGGTCCTTACAAGCACCGACTTCATTCCAAGCCGCCTGGCAAATTCAATATCAATTGTAGTATCCCCTATCATATAGGAGGCTTCAAAATCTATGTTATATCTGTCAGCCGCTTCTTTTGCCATGCCTCCCTCAGGCTTTCGGCATTTGCAGCTTATCTTATATGCCGGATTTTCTTCCGGATAGCCCTTATCAGGATGATGCGGACAAAAGTATATTGCATCAAGAAATACTCCTTCTCTGCCGAGCAGAGTTGAAAGCTTCTTGTGAATAGCTTCAACATCCTCAATTTCACAAAGCCCTCTTGCCACCACAGGCTGATTAGTTACGACTACAGCCAGCAGCCCTGACTGATTTATCAGCCTTACTGCTTCTACAGCCCCCTCCTCAAGCTCAAATTCTTCTTCCTTATATACCAGACCCTTAAATACATTTAAAGTGCCGTCCCGGTCAAGAAATACCGCCCTCTGCCTGTGCGAAAGATTTTTTGAATTAATAAAGCCGCTTTCAATATCTCTGACCGTAGCTTCAATTCTCTCAACAGTTCCGACATCTTTTACAAACTCAGGCGATTTATAGGCATAAATCTCTTCATTTTCCTCTGCCATAACTGCAAGGATTTCCTTTTCAAAGTCAATCTTAACAGGCTGTTTCACCTTATCGCATATTGAATTATCAAGTATATACAGCCCGGCATTCACCAGATTGTCATACCAGTAATCTCTTACATTATTTTTTGAGTCAAACTTAAGCACTCTGTCATTTTCATCAACCTCAACGAGGTCAGAGTCAAAGGGGTGTGAATTTGGATGAACAAATAAGGTAGCTTTTGAAGATTTCTTTAAATGAAACTCCTCCATCCTTTTTATATCTATATCAAAAAACACATCTCCAAACACCAGCATAAAGTATCCAGCTTCCGCCTTGTCACCTTGTTTTTCTTTTTCCAGTCTTTCTTTTAAATAATAAAAAGCTCCGGCTGTTCCAAGCGCTTCCTTTTCTATTATATAGTCTATCTCACATCCGAAGTCTTTGCCGTCACCAAAATATTCTGTAATCTTATGCCCCAGATGACCTATTATCATAGTTATATCGGTGATTCCATACTTTTTAAGCTCCTCAAGCTGCCATTCAAGCAAGGGCTTTCCCCTTACCGCTACCATAGGTTTCGGAATTTCATCCCTTGTAAGGGAAGTAAGTCGGCTCCCCTTGCCTCCTGCCATAATAACTGCGCGCATAAATATCTCTTTCTTAAAATTATTTTTAACATTAATATTTAATCGGCTCTAAAACATTCATTAAATATTAATGCCGCCTCTATTTTACTATATTTTTTTAAAATTACAAATAAAAAACACCGCAAAATGACAGGTTATGCAGACTAATCTGATAACAAAGCCACCTTGCGGCAGTTTTTTAGTGGTTTAAGAATTTAGACAACTGATACATTAACAGCCTGGATTCCCCTGCTGCCTTCCGCAGTATCATAAGTTACCTTCTGACCGTCCTCAAGAGATTTGTAACCGTCAGAATTGATTCCTGAAAAATGCACGAAAATCTCGGTGTTATCATCATCATTTGTAATGAAGCCATAGCCTTTCGTCGCATTAAACCACTTAACTGTACCGTTATACATCGTTGGTACCCCCCATATAATTTTTCGCATTCCGTTGTAACCTAAAAAATCACATATTTTTGTAAAGCATGAACTAAGAAAACCCCATGACTTACAAAAATATGTGAATCTATAGCCCAACTTAAAATACAGCTTCATAATAACAGCTAATCTTAGTTATGTCAATAACATTTCATTAAATCAGGTCTTTTTTTTTCTTAAATTATATTAATAAATTATAAAAAATATAAACTTTTCAGCTTATTTATTTTATATTTTTATAATTTTAGCAGTCTATAAGCAGTTTTTTATAGTATACTCTTTAATATTCTATATATAGATTCTTGATATTTTTTTAATTTTAGTGTATTCTGTTTACTATATGTTTTTTACTAGCTATCATAGATAAAATAGTTTGTTCTAAAAATACATAAAAATGGAGGTTGATATGAGATTACTGATATGCGAAGATGAAGAAGATATACTCTCAGCACTTGTAAAGGGCCTTCGTAAGCTCAATTACTATGTGGATGCTGCACAGGACGGAGAAGAAGCTCTTGAAAGATACTATGAATCCGATTATGATTTAATCATCCTTGATCTTAATCTGCCCAAGCTTGACGGTCTTGAGGTTCTTAAAGAAATACGTGCCGACAATCCCGATAAGAAAGTTCTGATACTCTCAGCACGCAGCACACTTGAGGACAGAGTGCAGGGACTGGATTTGGGTGCAAATGACTACCTTGTAAAGCCCTTTCATTTTAAAGAGCTCGAAGCTCGTATAAGAGCAATTCTAAGGACCTCTTATACTGACAGTACGGATATTATCAAGCTTGAAAAATTTGATATAACCTTATTTATTACTAAAAAACAGGTATTTAAAGCTGGTGAATATATATCTCTTACCCCAAAGGAATACAGTATATTTGAGTATCTTTGCTGCCGCAAAGACAGTGTAATTTCTTCCGCCGAGCTTCTCGAGCATAATATTGATATGAATGCCAGTGATATATCCCAAGTTATTAAAGTTCATATAGCTGCTCTGAGAAAAAAACTCGGCACTGAAGTTATAAAAACCAGCAGAGGCTTAGGTTATTATGTTGAAGCCTAAACACACTTAAACTAAGATAAAGCTGTGGTACAACAAGTTAATTGCGTACCGCAGCTTTTTTATATTCAGCTCCTATTTTGTTTTTGCAAGCGCAGCTTCCATCCCTTTAATAAATTCTGCTTCCTCAGCTCCGCCTCTAAACGGTTCTCCTATAACATTGCCTTCCGAATCCACAAATAAGGTAAGAGGGAATTGCTGATTATTCATAACTGCTTCCTTTAATTTGCCCTCCGGCATTATATTGGTATATTTAATTCCTCCTTTTTGAATAATGTCTTTTTCTGCATCAGCATCGTCGGAATCGTTGTGAACTATCACTCCGAGCACATTTACTCCTTGGTCCTTCATTTTTTCGTATGCCTTTTGAAGCTCCGGAAGCTCCTCAACACAGGGGTGGCACCAGCTGCCCCATACATTTACAAGGGTAACCTTGCTCTTTTTAAAGATTTCGCTGCTGACCTCCTCTCCGTCAAGAGTTTTTGCCGTAAATTCAGGAATCTTTTTCATCGTATCAAGTCCCTGTCCGGTTCCCATGCCGATTTCCCCAGATACACTTGATGCCGCATTTGATGCCGCTGTCGTATTTGATGTGCCTCCGGCATTGCAGCCTGCAAGCAAAATCATCATCCCTGCAATTCCACTCAATAATATTTTTTTCATTTTACAATCTCCTTTTTTTTAATTTAATTCTAATATTTATTTAACATGCTTATATATTACATCAGCTATAGTAAAGATAAGGTTAATTATACATAGTCCAAAGCTGTATTTTTTAAATTTATTTTTTTCCTGCTTTTCACCGCTTTATACACTATAATTAATAAAGGTATTGTCATTATGACAGTAAATTTCTCCAATACACCGAGATAGCTCTGAAACTGTGAAAATGAGCTCAGCGAAGCTACTGTATTTATAGTAATATGCATTATTACCGGCCAAAGTATATTTCTTGTTTTTAAATAAATGGTACCTGCTATGAATCCCATTATAAAGGTATACACCGACTGTACAAAGGTCATGTGTGCAATCCCGAAAAGCAAGGCGGAAAAAAATACTGCAAACCAGCCTTTTTTGACCTTTTCCAAAAGCCCGAACACTACTCCTCTGAAAAGCAGCTCTTCCATAACCGGTCCAAGTATACCACCCGCTAAAATCAACAGCAAAGCTGCTCCCTGTGAATAGCTCTTATTTGAATAATCCATTATTTCAAGACTTTCTCTGATAAATTTTACTCCTGAAAGTGCATATTGTGCAAAGTTTATCCAGAGAAAAGAAATTCCTCCAAAGCCTATTCCCAAAATAATACTGAATATAATTCCCTTTTTTAAATCCCAGCTGACATCAGGCTTTGCCTGTTTATTACTAATTTTCTTATATAAAAAGTAAAATAAAAGTATCATCAATGGATATTTCAGTATATCAAATCTGTTATAATTATCCGCTGAAAGCAGCCATTCCAATATCGGAGCTTTTGTAATATTAAAAATATATGATAAAAAAACAAATAAAATATTATGTAGTATAATAACGCTTGCCGATGCAGCTAAGGCTAATAATATATATAATATCGGCTTAATTTTTTTAATGCTGTTCATAGATAACTCTTCCCTTCTTTATAAATATATTTATTAATTATTGCTGATTATCTGAGGTATTAACCAATACCTATACATTCCAGTCATATCTTTGTGGCTTTATTCAGCACATCCATATACTCATGTCTGAATATGCCTAACACTATAAAGGATATTGCCAATATCAAAAATATAAATGGAATTATTCTATTTTTTTCTATTTTTTTAATTAACATGCCCTTACTCCCTTTAGGTAAAAATTATAATAATAAAGTCAAACCCATTTTTAATAGAATCAGAAACTAATTGTGAACTCCGTAAACTGTCCCTCTACACTTTCCGCCTGTATGCCAAAGCCGTGCTCCTTAAGGATTTCCTTAGTAATGGCCAGACCCAGCCCGCTTCCTCCAAGCTTTTTAGACCTCGATTTATCCACGCAGTAAAAGGGTTCAAATATTCTTTCAAGATTTTCCCTGGATATACCTATGCCATAGTTTTTTACCGAAAGTCTGTCCTCAGTCACAGTTATATCTACAGCTGCATTTTCATTTGAATATCTGACTGCATTATGAATTATATTAAAAATTGCCTGCTTCATCAGCACACTGTCAGCTTCTATGTATAAATCTTTGCCTTCAGAATTTATATTAACCTCAATGTTTTTTCTGGTAATTTCATTGTCAAGATTAATCAATATATGCTTTATATTTTCAAGCAAATTAAATCTTATAAGATTAAGATTGTCCCCGCTGCTTAAAAGCCTCAATCCCCGAACTATTGCGGACATAGCCTCCGTCTGCCTTTCAACTACATCTGTAAATGCCCTGTATTCCTCATAGGAGGGATTTTCGTCCATATTCAAAACCTCAAGGTTAGCTCTGATTGCCGCTACCGGAGTTTTTAATTCATGGGCTGCATTTTGTGAAAATCTCCGCTGTTTTTCGTAAGATTCTCTTATATTATTCAGCATATAATTAAAAGCAGTCTGTAAATCTCCCACCTCATCTGAAGTATTTACTATATGTATTTCTTGATTAAGCTGATTTATATCGAGCTGTTTTATTATCCTGCTGAATTTTTGCAGCGGCTTTAATGCCTTTCCTATTACCCACCATATCAGCAAGGTTCCTGCAATTACCAGCAGCAGCATAGTAATTACGCTCGTGATATTAAATGTGTTTTGGGCTCCTTCAAAGTCAAATTTAATCGGAATATTACTATTTCCGAACTCCGCAATTTTAGAATATGCCGCCTCATCAATTATAAATATAGTTTTTGCATTCCGTATAGTAACTATAAGTGATATTACCGATACAAGGCATAATACGGAAGCGGTAAGAAAAGTGATTTTAGTTCTGATTAAAAATTTGTTCCAAAATTTATTTAAAAATCCAATGCCGGTAATTTTATTTTTCTTTTTCATAATTTTAAATTTATTATATTAGTTTTTATATTTTGCACAGCCGGGACAGCTTGCACAGGCAGCCGGACTGCAGATTCCTTTTTTCTCTGATTTATCCTTACCCTTTGCCGGCTCAATTCTTTCCAAGCCTGCAAAGGACACTGTGATTGCACCGTGTGCGCAGGCAGCCTTGCAGGCTCCACAGCGTATACATTCAAGTGAATTTATATCCTTTCTAACTTTAATATCCATTTTGCAGGCCTTTTCACATAAACCGCAACCTACACATTTATCCTGATTAAGCTGCATTTTATAAAAGCCTATTTTATTAAAAAATGCATAAAATGCTCCAAGCGGACAGAGATATTTGCAGAAGGGGCGGTAAGTAAAAATTGATAAAAGCACTACGGTAAGCAGTATGCCCATCTTCCAGAAGAATAAAAAGCCTATGGTATTTCTTAATCCCGGATTGGTGGAAATCAGCGGAATAGCACCTCCAAATGCACCGGCAGGGCAGATAAACTTGCAAAAATACGGAGGTGCCATGCCGAACTGATTAGTCAGCAGCAGGGGGAATATAATTACAAACAGAGCAAGTATCACATATTTTAAATATCTCAGTACCCTGTCTATAGCAGGCGGTATTTTAAATTTTTTTACAGGAATTTTATACAGTAAATCCTGAACAAAACCGAAAGGACACATAAATCCGCATACCAGCCTGCCAAACATCGCTCCAAAAAATATCATAATTCCTGCAATATAGTAGGACATACTGAACTTCCTTCCGCCTATCACCGCCTGCAGTGAGCCTATAGGACAGGCACCCACCGCCCCGGGACAGGAGTAGCAGTTCAGTCCCGGTACACATGCCACCTTCGTCGGGCCTGTATAGATTCTTCCTTTAAAAAATCCCATTATATTTGCATTCGTGGCAAACGAGGCTAATGCCTGTATAATATTTCTTTTCCTTTCCTGTTTAAAACTTCTTGAGTTTTTAATATTTTTCATAAATTCAAGCCTTTCTTTTTACAGGCATAAGCCTGCCTATACAGTGTTTTGAGCATAAAGTATTATATTGCAATATTATATTAATTATATGCTGCCTGATATTTTTCAATATTGATAATCTGTCATAATACTATCATTGCCTACGTAAAGATAATGTAAAGAGAACAGCTTAAAACATAAAACTGCCAAAACTTCTAAAATAATATAATTATCTTAATAAGTTTTGACAGTTTATCTTCTTTTTATAAGCTTACCTGAATTTTTTTAAATAGTCCTTCTTTTTGGCACTTATCCTATAGCTTTCCACAGCCTTTTGTATCGTTTTCTTTTTTACCTCATTGCTAAGCAGATTATTTTCAATCAGTTTTACAGCTTCACCGTATTGCTTTGAAAGTGCGGTAGCAAAGTACCAAGCCTGCATCATCTTTACATAATATTCATCAGATTTTATCTCTGCTACCATAATAAGCTGCTCCTTTTCAAAATCCTCGTCCAGAAAAAACGACATCAGCATACCTATGCCAAAACGTACAGTATAGGTATGCTTTGAGCCTGTCCAGCTCAGGATATGCTTTATCAGCTCCGGCTTATTCTTTGCCAAAGCCTTAGGTGAAATAATATCACAGGTCGCCCAATTATCTATATAAGGCAAAAACCTGTTAAGCTCTGCAATGCATTCATTAAAATCATTTATTTGAGAAATTATAATGCCGTGAAGACCGTTTTCTTCAAAATATTCATGCGGAAGCTCCTTTAAAAAATCTCCGCAATAATCGGATTTTTTTATTTCCCTCGCAATTTTCCTAAGCTCCGGTACACGCACTCCAAGCATTTTCATATTGTCAATTCCCGGTATGAGCTTTATATTAAACTCTCGGTATTTTATATCCTGAAGCTTTTTAAGCCTGCCCTTAATCCCAAATTTATCCTCAGCCATATTTATTTACATCCTCATTTTTTATTTTTATAATAAATATATCCATCCACAGTAAAGAAATCAAGCTTTTAAATTAAATAAACAATATTTTCTACGCTCTAAAATTAAAATCTGTTTACTACACCTATTGCTTGATTTTATATATTACAGATATATAATCAAATATAAATATTACAGACAGGAGAATTAGACATGAAAATACTTATAATTGAAGATGAAGCAAGACTTGCACAGGCTCTCGCACAGCTTATGAAGGAAGCCAAATATCAGTCTGATACTGCCTATAACGGAAACGACGGACTGTACTACGCACTTTATGGAGATTATGATGTGATAATCCTTGATATTATGCTGCCCGGAAAAAACGGATTCGAAATTATAGCCGAGCTGCGCAAGGCTAAAAAGCAAACTCCGATTTTAATGCTTACTGCAAAAGACGACATCAGTGATAAAATACAAGGTCTTGATTATGGCGCTGACGATTATATGACCAAGCCCTTCGTTCCCGAAGAGCTGCTGGCAAGAGTAAGAGCTGTTTCAAGGCGAAAGGGAGAAGTCATGATTAATGAGCTCGGTTTTTCTGATATTACACTTAATTTATCCTCCTGCGAATTATGCCATAACGATAGAAGCATACATTTAAGCTTTAAAGAATTTGAAATAATGAAAATTCTTATCAGCAGCAAAAATATGCTTGTAAGCAAGGATATATTAATCTCAAAGGTCTGGGGAGATGATTCTGAGGCAGAGGATAATAATGTTGAAGCCTATATCTCCTTTCTTCGCAAAAAGCTTGCTTTTATAAGCTCGGGAGTTACTATCAGCACTACCAGAAAAGTAGGCTATAAGCTGGAGGATTTCAATGCCTAACACTCTAAATGTCTTAAACAAAAAATTTATTTTTATTAATATGTTATGCGTGATGAGTGTAATGGCAGTGGTGCTGATAATTATTTTTACCTACAGCAAAAATAATTATACTGAAAACACTTTAAGAATTATGGATAATGAGCTGATGCGCTTTATTGAAAATCCAAATTCCAATCAGCTTACAGAGCCTGAAAATAATATTCCCGATAATATTTCCATATCAGCTGATAATTTCCTTCCAAATATAAGCTTAAAGCTTGAGCCCTCAGGAAACATAACTGCCAAAAATATCAGAGGGCTTTATCTAAGTGAGGACGAGCTGAACAAATTTTTAAAATTAATCCTTGCCCAAAATTCCGGCAAAAGCAATGCTTACGGCTATATTAAAAATGCTGACTTAAGCTATGAAATAAAATCAGTCAAAATAAATAATAAAGCTGTTTACAGCCAAAGCAGCTATGCTGACGCTCAAGCTGCTGAAGCCAGCTATATAATTCTTGCAGAAGTGCTTTATGAGCGCAGAAATATAAGAAATTTAACACTTATATGTATTTTTATCTTTATTATTACCTTTGCGGTATTTTTATTCTTAAGCATAAGGCTTGCCGGCTGGGCACTTGCACCTGTGCAGCAAGCCTGGCAGCAACAAAAGCAGTTTATAGCGGACGCCTCCCATGAGCTGCGAACTCCTATAACAGTAATTCTTGCCAATCTTGATATACTCAAACGCAGCACTGATGAAGCTGAAAGAATTAAATGGCTTAAAAATACAGAAGAAGAAGCTTTAGGCATGAAAGAGCTTGCGCAAAATCTGCTTTTTCTTGCCAGAGCCGATGCTCAGGAAAATCTTAAAGTGGCACAAAATGCTGAAAACTCCCATTCTGAAGTTGATTTAAGCCACTGTCTGACTGACAGAGTGCTGAGTTTTGAAGTAGTTGCATTTGAAAGAAATATATCAATTGAAAGCAATATAGCTCCCGAGCTTAGAATTTACGGTGATGAAGCTCTTTTAAAGCAGCTTTTTTCCATATTTTTAGACAATGCCTGCAAATATACGGACAGTGAGGGCAAAATTACAGTAAGTGCCTATAGCTCCAAAAATAAAGTTTTTGTTGAAATAAATAATGAAGGCACTCCTATACCTAAGCAGGAACTTGAGCATATATTTAAACGCTTCTATCGTGCAGATAAGGCAAGGACAAAGGAGAAAGGCGGATACGGCTTAGGTCTTTCAATTGCAGCAAGCATAGTCAGACAGTTTAAAGGCAGTATCAGAGCTGAAAGCAATAAAAAGGAGGGAACCACTTTTACCATCATATTTTAAAAATTCATTTTTATTTTAATATTTCATACTATTTTTGTATGATTCCTATTATTAATTTTTAATATAAACTCTAATATGATTTTTAACTAACTTTTCAAAAGTTCTTATATGCCGATATA
>ERZ773005.305-NODE-305-length-41176-cov-17.781280_pt1 | contig 41176 bp, 33 predicted proteins | sample MGYA00580666_ERZ773005 | MGnify/ENA primary metagenome ERZ773005 (study PRJEB29015, sample SAMEA2737999) | human oral metagenome | biome: human oral; feature: human-associated habitat; material: dental | place: China | collected 2061 ...
CGGTACCGTCGGCATTCAGGTGAGGCAGCCGGGCATCGCGGGGTCGGACGCCAAGCTCCTGGGCCGCGTGCGCCAGATGGTGGCCGACGGCATGTCCGTGGCCTTCGCGGTGCCCGATCGCGCCGCTCGAGAGGCCCTCGAACTCAGCTTCACCGACGAGGGCATTCCCCTCGTGGAGTCGCTTGCCACGGCATCCGAGAACAGCGTCCCCGTGACCTCGCCGGACGCCGCCACGTCGCCCGCGCCCCTCGCCCGCGCCACGGTGACCTTCTTCGATGCCCCGATTCCCGCAGGCATCGTGGTACCCTCCGCACGGCTGGCCGTGCTCTCGGTCTCGGACCTCACGGTCCGCATGGCCAAGCGTCGCCGCGCACGCAGGGCGGACCCGACAAGCGTCACCTTTCCGTTCAAGCCGGGCGACTACGTCGTCCACGCGACCCACGGCATCGCGCTCTTCTCGGACATCGTCCGCCAGGAGGTCGCGGGGCGGGAGAGGGACTACTTCCTCCTGGAGTACGCCGGCGGAGACAAGCTCTTCGTCCCGCTCGAGCAGGTGGACCGCATCACACGCTACGTGGGGCCTGACGGCAGCTCCCCCAGGCTCACGCGCCTGAACACCGCGGACTGGTCGCGCGCCACCGGCAAGGCCCGCGCCTCGGCCAAGCGGTTGGCCTTCGACCTGGTGGACCTCTACACGCGGCGCTCGGCCGTGAGCGGGCACGCCTTTGCCCCGGACACGCCCGCCCAGCAGGAGATGGAGTCCAGCTTTCCCTACGAGGTCACGACCGACCAGGCCCGCGCCATAGCGGACATCAAGGCCGACATGGAGGCTTCCAAGCCCATGGACCGCCTGCTCTGTGGGGACGTGGGCTTCGGCAAGACCGAGGTCGCCCTGCGCGCCGCCTTCAAGTGCTGCCAGGACGCACGTCAGGTCATGGTGCTCTGTCCCACGACGATCCTGGCCCAGCAGCACTTCGAGACCTTCTTCTCGCGCTTCGCGCCCTTCGACCTCTCGGTCAAGGTGCTCTCGCGCTTCGTGACCCCCGCCCAGCAGCGCCGCGCGCTCGAGGGCTTCGCGAAGGGGACGGTCGACGTCCTCATCGGCACGCACCGCCTGCTCTCGTCCGATGTCAACCCGCACGACCTGGGACTCGTGATCATCGACGAGGAGCAGCGTTTCGGTGTGCAGCACAAGGAGCAGCTCAAGAACATGCGCGAGCAGGTGGACGTGCTGACCCTCTCGGCCACGCCCATCCCCCGTACCATGCAGATGGCCATGAGCGGCGTGCGCGACATGAGCCTCATCCTCACCCCCCCGCCCGGGCGGCTGCCGGTCAGGGTGACGGTGGGCGAGTGGGATCCCGACCTGGTGTCCGAGGCCATCCGTGCGGAGCTTGGGCGCGAGGGACAGGTCTACTACGTCAGCAACCGCGTCACCACGATCGAGGATGCGGTGGAGCGCGTCCGCGAGGCCGCTCCCGAGGCGCGTGTGGGCGTGGCGCATGGCAAGATGAGCGCGACCCAGGTCGAGGACATCATGCTGGCGTTTTCCGAGCACGAGATCGACGTGCTCGTGGCAACGACCATCATCGAGAGCGGCATCGACAACCCGCATACCAACACCCTCATCATCGAGGACTCGCAACGCCTGGGCCTTGCCCAGCTCTACCAGCTGAAAGGACGTGTGGGGCGCGGCCGCACCCAAGCGTACGCCTACTTCATGTTCCCCGGCGAGCTCCCCCTCACGCCCGAGGCCACCGATCGCCTGACGGCCATCAACGAGTACCAGGACCTGGGCAGCGGCATGCGCATCGCCATGCGCGACCTCGAGATTCGCGGTGCAGGCTCGCTCATGGGAGCCGAGCAGCACGGCAACCTCTCGAGCGTGGGCTTCGACCTCTTCACCCAGATGCTGGGCGAGGCCGTGAGCGAGGCACGTGGCGAGACGGACGAGGTCGTCCGGTCCGAGGTCACCATCAACCTGCCAGCAGACTTCTACCTGGCGGACGAGTACCTGCCTGACGTGGACCGTCGGGTTCTGGCCTACCGTAGGCTCGCTGCTGCGTCCGAGCTGGCCGAGGTCGACGCGCTCCAGCGTGAGCTCGAGGATGACTGCGGTGCGTTGCCGCTTGCGGGCAGGAATCTCTTCGATCGCGCCCGCGTCCGCATCCGTGCGGGGCGCCTGGGTGCGACGAGCGTCTCGCTTGCAGGAGGCAGGCTCACGTACCAGGGCGTCGAGGTGCCACGGGCGGCGGCGCAGAGGCTCAGGGCGCACCGCGCGGTCGTCTACCCCAAGACCAAAAAGCTCAGCTACCCGTTCCGCACGGGCAAGGAGGAGCTGCTTCCCGTCGCACTGGGCGTGCTGGAAGAGATCGGCGGGGACGACGAGGGGGAAGAGGGGTAGGCCGCACCGTGGCGACGGGCACTGTCGCCCGCTGTTCCCGCCCGTTCCGTCCCTCCCGAGCCGTTCCGCCCGCCCCGCCCGTTCCGTCCCGCCCGAGCAGCCGGCGCTCATGGAGTTTCTGGCGCGCATGCCTCGGATCCTTGAGCGCTATTCCTATCTGGTGGTATCTGGTGGTCGAACGTGTGGATGCCGGGGAACGTCCGTGCATCGCAGGCCACGCGTACGCAAATCCTTTCAGGAACCATTCCGCTCACGACTGGGCGCCCGAGGCTTACGTGAGGCTTCCGTCCATGTCGACCGCAGAGCGACTGCTGGTCCTCTGGCGTCAGGCACAAAACGGTCATGCGTTGCGATTATCGGCGCTGTGGCACAAATGAACTGCCACAGCGCCACTTTTTGCAACAAACGGCTTCGTTGGCCGCCATAGCGCCGTTTTCTGTAACGCGTGCGGCACTACGTCGTGGAGTCTGTAACGCGTGCGGCGCACACGCGCGGCGTCGGCAACGCGCGCGGCACTACGTCGCGGAGAAGTACTGGCAGCAGTCGCTGGGGGACTCTCCTCGGTACGAGACGAACAAGCGATGGAGCACGTCGGCGTGGGCATCGTCTTCACGGCGTACACCGAGAACGGGAGCGATGGTGCCGTAGGCAAGGCGATTTCGCCAGAGGCCTGGCCATCGCCACCATCAGCCCCGCGCCCTACGTCGCCTACACCACTGCCCCGCGCTTCTTCGAGGTCGATAGCTTCCAAACCCTGCTTCCGCAGGCGTTCTTCATGCTCGTTGCCGCAGGTGGCATTCTCATGACCGCGACTGACATGAACCATGGGCCCCATCGTGGAACACCATCGCTGAGCGAAGCGACCTCGTGAGGCCGCAGCATCAGCCAGCTTTCTCGTAGCATTCCTTGCGGCGGTGTCTGGTGTACACTACGGCATCATAAACGGTATCACCATCGGCATCGTAGAGCTCTTAGGGGTGGCTTCTTTTGAAGATCGGCACTTTCGCTAAGACGAGGTCGTGCGCCCGGGGTGTGCGCGGGGGGCACTCGGACGACGTCGACGCCCAGACCCGCACCCGCGCGGGCGCGCCCGGCACGCATCCCGAGTTCGACCGCCTCGTGCGCACCATCTGGCGCCTGCGCCAGCCGGACGGCTGCCCTTGGGACAAGGAGCAGACGCACGGCTCGCTCACGCGCAACCTGATAGAGGAGGCCTACGAGGCCGTCGACGCCATCGAGCAGGACGATGCCCCTCACATGCGAGAGGAGCTCGGTGACGTGCTCGAGCAGGTCCTTCTCCACGCCCAGATCGCCGCGGACGCTGGTGAGTTCACGCTCGACGACGTCTGCCGCGAGCTGAACGAGAAGCTCGTGCGCCGTCACCCCCACGTCTTCGGTGACCTTTCCAGAGAGGATTCGCCCGACAGCGCGGCGGAGGTCATGGACGTCTGGGACGGCGTGAAGCGAGCCGAGCGTGCGGCCAGGGGGCTGGCATCGGATGAGGTGGAGCCGGGCCTTCTCGACAGTGTCCCCCACTCCCTGCCGGCGCTCATGCAGGCGCAGAAGATCTCGAAGCGCGCGGCGAAGGCGGGCTTCGAGTGGGAGGACGTCGCGTCCGTGTGGGCGCAGGCAGAAAGTGAGCGGCGCGAGTTCGAGCGTGAGGAGCGGGGCAGCGATGCCGCTACGGAGGAGTTTGGCGACATCCTGTTCTCGCTCGTGAACGTGGCCCGCTTCGAGGGCGTCGATGCCGAGGAGGCCCTCGAGGCAAGCAACCGCAAGTTCCGTCGGCGCTGGGGACGCATGGAGGCCATTGCGCGTGAGGAGGGACTCGACCTGGACGCTCTGGGTGCCGAGCGGCTCAACGACCTTTGGGACCGTGTGAAGCACGAGGAGCGCGCCCGGTAGGAAGGCCGCTCGCACGGGGCTCTGCTATAACTGATTCCAAGGCGCATGGCGCCCTGCCTTGCAAACACAGCTGAGACGAAGCGACGGCATGACCCATCAGAGTGACATATCGAACGAGGCACGTCCATCTCGCCCGACTGCCCATCGGCGTACGGACGTGCGCGGTGGTCAGGCCGTCTGCAAGGGTCGCCCCTCCCGCATCGATGCCGCCGCCCGCGATGCCACCGCCTTCGACGCCCGTCCCACCTGCGACGCCCGTCCCGCCCGCGACCGCGTCTCCCGGGATGCGCAGGACACACGCGCCCAGGCACCCAGACGCACGATGCGAGGACGTCTGCAGCGCGTCATCGGCCTCCTCGGTGCCCACCAGCGCGCCCTCGTCGTCGTGCTGGCGATCGCCGCCGCCCTGGGGATGGTGTACGTGCCGCTGCGCGACTACTACGACGCCCGCCGCACGGGCGAGGACCTGCAGGCGCGCTACGACGCGCTCAACGCGGCAAACGACGAGCTTGCAGCGGAGCGCGACCGCCTGATGACGCCCGAGGGCATCCAGGACGAGGCGCGCGAGCGTGGGTATGTGAGCGAGGGGGAGACGAGCGTCGTCGTGAGCGGCCTGCCCGCCGGCGAGCAGGCCGATCCCTCTGCGAGGAAGGCCTACGAGGACAAGCGCCCCGCCCTGACAAAGGTCCTTGACCTCCTGTTTGCGTACGACCCGGAGGCGACATGGAACGAGTAGCCGTCATCGACATCGGCACCGTCACCGCCCGCCTGGCGATCGCCGACGTGGATGGCGAGCACGTCGCCCGTCTGCTCAAGCAGTCGACCATCTGCAACCTGGGCGAGGGTCTGACGCAGACGGGCCGCATCTCGGACGTCGCGGCCGAGCGCGTCCTCTCCTGCGTCGACGCCTACCTCGCCTGTGCGCGCGAGGCCGGCGCCCCTGTCGCCTGCTGCACGCTCACCTCGGCGGCCCGCGATGCGGGCAACTCCGACGCCTTGCTGGCGCGGCTCGTGCAGCGTGGCCTGGACGCGCAGGTGATTGCGGGGTCCCTTGAGGGCTCGCTCACCTTCCTGGGCGTGGCCCGGGACTTCATCGGGCGACGCATCCTGGTCGCGGACAGTGGCGGCGGCTCCACCGAGCTGGCTGCGGGGACGCTCTCAGGTGCCGGCCTCGCCCTTGATGCGGTCTGCTCGGTCGATGTCGGCTGCCGCAGGGTGACGGAGCGCTTCCTCTCCCGTAACGACCCACCTCTCCCGCAGGACGTGGACGCCGCCCGCAGCTTTGTGGCAGAGCTCTTCTCGGATGCCCTGGCAAAGGGGAGCGTCCTCGCTTCCGCTCCGGAGCGCCTTGTGGTCACGGGCGGCACCGTGACCAGCCTCGTTGCGATCGACGAGGAGCTCGAGCCTTACGACTCCCGCCGCGTGCACCTGAGCGACCTCTCTCGGGCGACGGTCGAGGGCATGGCCCATCGACTGGCAACCCTTACGGTGGCCGAGAGGAGCCGGCTTGCGGGGCTGCAACCCCAGCGCGCCAGCGTGATACTGGGCGGGGTCGTGGTGGTGGCCGAGCTGATGGCGCAGGCCAGCTTCGACGTCCTCACGGTAAGCGAGAGCGACCTGCTGTTCGGCCTCTCCCTCTGCGCCGCGGCAGCGGTGCGGGGAGGAGGGTGTCCCCTTCCGTGGCGGCCGCGCCTGTCGTCGCTGAGATAGCGCGGCCTGTATGGGGGCCATGTGGTACCGTGGAGTGACGCTGTGGTGGCCTTTGGGCGCTCCGAGGTGCTACAGCGCCCTTGCCTGCGCTGGGGGCGTGGCGGAATTGGCATACGCAGGGGACTTAAAATCCCTCGCCGCAAGGCTTGTGGGTTCGAACCCCACCGCCCCTACCAGCGTCCCCCGGCCGCCGTGGCCTCAAGCCTCGAGGGACATGTCGAGGTAGAACTGGTCGGAGCGGTAAAGCGAGGTCATGTACTCGCGGGCGATGTCGTCGTGGTCGAAGGACGTCCTGTCGACCGAGAGGATCGCACTCCCCTCGGCGATCCCCAGAAGCCCCGCGCAGCGTGCGTCGGCCGCCCGCGCGCTGACGCGCTGGCGGGCATGGGTCCATCTGACGTGCAGGATGTTGGCGTAGTACGCGCGGAGCGACTCGCCCGAGAAGTCATGGTCCAGGGCGTTGGGCGCGAAGTCGCGCGTGAGGTAGATGGTCTCCAGATAGTAGGGGACGCCAGCCGAGCAGCGGATGCGCTCGAGGCGGTAGAGCTCGCGCCCCTCCTCGACGCCCAGCTCGCGGGCTGCCGTGCCCTCGGCACCCACGATTTGGGCGGACACGACCCTCTTGACGGGCACGACCCGATCGGGGTGGGTGCGCTTGATGCACGAACCCACGCTCTTGAGCGCGGTTGCCGGCTTGCTCGAGACGACCTGCGAGCCCCGGCCGCGCCTGCGCACGATGAGCCCGTTGTTCACCAGGATCTCCATGGACTTGCGCACGGTCGCACGACTCACGGAGTAGCGCTCCATGAGCTCGGTCTCTGACGGGATCTGCTCTCCGACGGGGTACGTGCCGTTGACGATGTCCTCGAAGAGGATGCTGTACAGCTGATAGTACAGCTGCTCGTGCAAGCTGGCGTCGAGCGACCTTGCCTTGGCGTCCCTGTCGTCACCTGTCTGGGCCATGTGCGCCCTCTCATGCTACGAAGGATGACGGTGGCAGCGAAGGGGCCGTGGGCGAGAAGCCCACGGCCCGACGCATGCGTTGGTGCCCCCAACGAGACTCGAACTCGTGTCGTCGCCTTGAAAGGGCGATGTCCTGACCGCTAGACGATGGGGACGCAACTCCCAAGTATAGCAAAAGGTCCCATCCGGCCCTGAGAATCGGGTGTATGTTTGTGGGGCCAAACCCGTTCCCCACACAATCGATCTGGGAGCCTGACATGCCAAACCCCCGCCTGGACATCCTTGGGAGACCGTCGGACGTACAGCCACACAAGCGGCAGGACCGCATGCGCGAGGGGCAACGTCGGTCAAACAGCGACGACCTTGTGGGCGCGGAGCTGCCGCAGGATGTCGCAGGACCGCTCTACGAGGCCCTTGCAGACTTCATCCGCGGAAAGGTCTACGCGCACCAGTGGTCCACCAACTCTCGCATCCCCTCGGAGCACGAGCTCATGGATGCCTTCGGACTCAGTCGAGGTACGGTGCGGCGTGCCATCAAGGTGCTGGTGGATGAGGGCCTCGTCATACAGGAGCACGGCAGGGGCACGTTCGTCTCGGAGGGGGGGCTGTCCCACCCCTCGGGGGTGAGGCCCCTCTCGTTTGCCGCGTCCCTGCGTGAGCAGGGGAAGGACTTCAAGACCTACGTCCTGTGCAACCAGGTCATGCCTGCGCCGTTGGACATCACGAACTGCCTGCAGCTGCCCCAGGGCACGCCACTTCTGTTCCTGAGGCGCGTGCGCACCGTCGAGGGGGCACCGGTGCTCTGCCAGGAGTCGTGGATGAACATAGTCGCTTGTCCCGGCCTGGACGAGGCCGACTACACGCGCGAGTCCGCGTTCGACGCGGTCGAACGCTGCTCCGGCCTCAGGATCGTGCGCAGCACCATGAGCTACTCGGCACGCATCGCGGGTTCGGAGCACGGCGCCTACCTGCGCTGTGACAAGAACGCCCCCGTCATGACCGTGAACCAGCTCATTCGCGTCGAGGACGGCACCCCCATCGAGCGCAGCGTGACCTGGTTGCCTGCCGGTCAGGCGATTGTGGGGGATGCCGTCCAGTCCCGTTAGCGGACCCGCCCGTCGCAGAAGTCGCCCGTCGCCTCAAGTCCGTCTGTGGCTGTTGTCGGCGAGACTTGTCCCTTAAAATCTATACAAGTTGTCCCCGTGCTTGCTATGCTCACCCATGACGAGTTCTTCACAGACGTCACGAAAAGAGGAGAGCATGGAGAAAGCCAGGCTCCGCGGCCCGTTCTTCGTCGTCAACCCCAAGTCCTATCTCTATGGCGAGGACGTCCGCAGGCTGGCCAGGAAGGCCGACGGGCTCTGTGAGCGGTATGACTTCGAGTGTCTGTTCACCGCACAGCTCATCGACTTGCCCTAGGTCGTCGAGAACTGCCCGCACCTCATCCCCTGCGCACAATCCATGGAGAGCCTGAGGCCTGGTCGCGGCATGGGCCACGTCCTTCCCGAGGCCCTGGCCGCGGCTGGCGTCAGGGCCACCTTCCTGAACCACGCCGAGAATCCCCTGGGCGTTCACGAACTTGCGGCGACCATCGCCCGTGCCGACGAGGTCGGCATCCTCACCCGCAGGCGCACCCGCAAGGTTCGCGTCGTGGTGATGGGGGAGTAGCCCTCCCGCAGGTCGTGTACACTCTGTGATGCCCCCTGGCAAGGGCGCAGAGGGGTCTTGGGTCTCCGTCGAAAGGAAGAGTCATGAAGGACATCATCATCGCCTGCGGTTCTGGCGTCGCCACCTCTACGGCCGTTGTCGCCAAGATCTCCGACCTCCTCGACTCCAACGGCTTTGCCGGCGAGTACCGCATCCAGCAGTGCTCCATCGCAGAGGCCGTCGGCAAGTCCAAGGGTGCGGATCTCATGATCGCCACCACCGCCAAGCCCGACGGCATCGAGTGCCCCTTCATCTCGGGCATCCCCTTCCTGACCGGTATCGGCAAGGCCGCCATCGAGCAGCAGATCGTCGATTTCATGAGGCAGTAGGGGACGCCTCATGGGGCGCGCCCCGGCGTCCCGCATACGTATCGCCTGCGTGTAGTGAGGAGTACATCAATGGACGTTATCGTTGGCTTCTTCAACGGGCTGTCCAGCCTGGGCGTCTCCGTGGTCATGCCCGTCGTGCTGACCATCATCGGGGTCTGCTTTGGCGCGGGCCTTGGCAAGAGCCTCAAGGCCGGCCTCACCGTCGGCATCGGCTTCATTGGCCTGAATCTGGTCATCAACCAGCTCATGGGCACCGACCTTGCCTCCGCCGTCTCGGCTATGGTCGAGCGCTTCGGTCTGGCGCTGTCCGTGATGGACGTGGGCTGGCCCGCAGCCTCGGCCATCGCCATGGGCTCCGTCGTCGGGACGATCATCATCCCGTTGGGGCTTTTGGTGAACGTGCTCATGCTGCTCACCAACACCACGCAGACCGCCGACGTCGACATCTGGAACTACTGGCACTTCGCCTTCACGGGCGCCCTCGTCGCCGTCGTGACCAACAACGTGGGCCTGGGCATCGCCGCCGCCATCGTCAACGAGGTCATCGTTCTCGTCATCGGCGACCTCACCGCCCCGCTCGTCGAGGAGTCCCTCGGCCTTCCCGGCGTCTCGATCCCCCACGGCTTCGCGGGTGCCTACGCGCCCATCGCCTTCGCCGTCGACTGGGTCCTCGACCGCGTCCCTGTCGTCAAGGACATCAACATAGACGTGCGCGGGCTCCAGAAGCAGTTTGGCGTCTTTGGCGACCCCGTCATGCTGGGGTCCATCATCGGCCTGATCATCGGAGTCCTCGCAGGCTACGGCCTTCTGCCCACCACCAACGCCGATGGCACCACCACCCAGTCCTTCCTCTACATCGCGGTCGCGATGGGTGCCGTCATGGTCCTCATCCCCCGCATGGCCGCCCTGCTGATGGAGGGCCTGCTTCCCATCTCCGACGCCGCCTCCGCGTTCATCCAGAAGCACTTCGCCTCGCGCGGCAAGATCTACATCGGCCTCGACTCCGCCGTCGGCACCGGTCACCCCGTGACCCTGACGCTGGCCCTGATCCTGGTTCCCGTCGCCGTCTTCCTGGCCTTCGTCCTGCCGGGCAACAAGGTCGTCCCCTTGGCCGACCTTGCCTGCATCCCCTACATGTTCGTCCTGATCACCCCGATCGTGCATGAGAACGGCTTCCGTGGCCTGATCGTCGGCATCATCGTGCTGGCCGTCGGCTTCTACATCGCCACCGACCTCTCGCCGCTCATCACCACCGCTGCGGCCAACGTCAACTTCGACATGGGCGGCGCTGCGGCCATCTCGTCGATCTGCGACGGTGCCAACCCCCTGAGCTGGCTCATCGTTCGTGTTGGCACGCTGGGGACCTTCGCGGGCCTGATCGTCCTGGGCGCGGCGGTCATCGCTCTGGCCGTATGGAACCGGGCGCGCATCTTGAGGGAGGCCTCCGAGCTTCACGAGTCTGCGGCCAAGGCCAGGAGCAACGCCTAGGCTGGGATCGGGCGGCGCCTTTCGCGCACTCGACCCATAAGGCGCCACGCTGGGTCCTGCGGATTCGTCCGCGGGACCTTCTGCGTTGCATTCTGCATTGCGTCTGGCCGGTTGGAGAGAGATGGAAGAGAAGACCTACACATACGCACGAGGACGTTTCATGTGGGAGGTCGTGGGCCAGGGCGTCATCTGTATTGCGATTGCCGTGGCCTGTGCCGCCTTCGCCGTCCGTGGCGTCGTGCCCGGTCTGATGGCGGTCCTGGTCGTCGTCGCGACCTACGGTGCCTTCAAGACCTTCGTGTCAAAGGCGTATCCGCGTACCATCACCATCTCAGAGGAGTGCATATCCTTCGAGTCCCTGGGGCGCACCGACAGCTATCGCCTCAAGGACGTCCATGACATCAGGGTGCGCGAGTATCCCTCTGAGCTGCGCATGTACGTACGCATGGACAATGATGGCTTCCTACGTGGAAGATACTGGGTCCACGCCCAGTGGTTCAGTGACGGCGAGGAGCTCTTCTCGCGCGTCTGCGAGCTTGAGGACAGGCTCAACCCCAACACCCTCAAGGCACGCGCACGCCGGGGGGCTAGCTCTCAGGGCGCATCGGGAAGGGGCAAGAAGCCCTAGCCAAAGCCGGGTCGAGGTCAGGGCATCCTCGCGAGTGCGCGCCCGTCGTCGCCCATCCGCGTCGCCTCGGAGAAGCGCGGCCCTACCACCCAGTCGCCGCCCCAGTCGATGTAGCCCCAGAGTCCCGTCTCGGGGTCCTTGGCGGCCAGGACGCCCGCGTCGAAGGCGACCACCAGGTCGGCGAAGGCGGGCTGCACCACCCATTCGCCGCCCGCGTCGACGACGCCGCAGAGCCCCGAGCCCTGCGGCCGGGCGAGGAGGTAGTCGGAGTAGCGGTCGGTCTGCAGGTAGGAGAAGGCAGGCTCGCACAGCCAGTCCCCGCCGGCCGCCGCGATGCCGTACAACCCTGTCCCGTCGTCCTTCCTGGCCCACCGGCGCACGGCAGTGGTGTCTTCGACAACGTTGCCCTCCCCGTCCAGCCAGACGATGTCGTGGCCCGACTCGTCCAGAACCTGCGTCGTGCCGTTGTCGTAGAACGACCAGGCGTCCGCGTATCGGGGCTCTATGGCCCAGGATCCCGTCTCGTCGACGAAGCCCCATCTGCCGGTCTCTGCGTCCTGTGCCGCCGCCAGTCCGTTGGGTGCGAACTTGCGGGCTCTGAGGAACGCCGGCTCGACGGCCCAGGATCCCGTCTCGTCGACGAAGCCCCACAGGCCAGTCTCCTCATCCTCCACGGCTGCGAGCCCGTTGGCCGCGAAGCCGTACCCGTCGGCGTCGGAGAAGCGGGCCGTGCCGACGGGCTCGCCCTGGCTTCCTATGACGAACCACTCCCCACTATGGTCCTCCGGTGAGCCCGCATCGCAGCCGCAGAGGAGGGCGGCGACGAGCATGACAGTAATCGCTGCGAGAGCAAATATCGCTTGGCGTGCGGCATCCCCTAGTTTCCTCACAATCCGCCTCCCCGTCACTTAGCACTCGAATCACCCCAGACAAAGGAATCTGGGTTATTTGCAATCTCATAGTTGTTCGGAGGTTCTATACCAATCCAAGTTTCTGAGGAAGTCATCGAGTATCCACCCTCGGGCTTCGATCGCGCCCAGTCGAGGTAGCTGTCATAGGTGGTACCACCATTGGTGTTGTCGTAGCGATATTGGCTGTATGCATTGGTGAATTTCTGGCGATCCCCGTCGTTGGCAAACCCGGGGGCCACGACGTATGCGCCGTCCCCGCTTGCGTCCGAGACGAGCGTGCCGTACTCGTAGAAGCTGTAATGGGCTTCCGTGTCCGCCCGGTCGAGCTCGAAGACGGTGTCTATCGAATGGTTGGCGGCACTTTGCTCTCTGTAGCTTTCGACGGTGCTGGTGACCAGGCTCCTCGCGGTGCCGAGGACGGGAACGCCGTCGAGGACCTTGCCAGTGACCGCGTCGCCGGCGGCACCCCAGAAGCCCTCCCCGGCGGCTTGGTACTCGTTCTTGTAGTTCCTGCCCGCGACGATGTCGCGCATCTCGGAGAACGCGGCGTTGACGTCTGTCGTCGCGGTCATTGCGACGAAGCCGCCGTGGGAGTAGTGGCCGTCCCCTCCGTCGGCCGAGACGTCCACTTGCCCTCCGTATGTGACCTCCGTGTAGGTGTATGTGTGCTCCTCGCCCTTGCCGTCTTGGACGGTCTCGGATCTGTTGTGGCTCACGTTCAGGTTGGGGCCCAGCTCCTTGAGGGCGGCCTCCGCAGTGGTGTACGGGTCGAAGCCCCCGATGCGCGTGTACGTCCTTCCGCTGGCAAGGAGGCCCGCCGCGGTGCTCGCGAGGAGCCTCTCCGTGTCGCCCAGCGGGGAGTTGGCCTGAAAGGCGGCTGATGTCGTTGCGACGGCATAGGCGGAGAGGAACCCCGCGAGGCCGTCCCGCATGGAGTATCGGACCATATAGACCTCGCTGGGGCTCTGGTAGTTCGAATAGCCGATATGGCGTATCCCCTCGCATGGCCAATAGCCGTCGTTGAGGAACCGCTCGAGCAGCGTGGAGTCGCCCCCGGCGGCCTGGCTGCCCGCCCTCCGGTAGAGCTGCGCGACGGCGGTTGCCTCCCCGTCGGTCCACAGCTCGACGGGCCTGTCGAAGATCCCCTCGAGCGTCCCGTCATCGAGCTCGCCGTTGCTGTACAGGTCCTCGAGGGACTTGACGCTGCTCCCAAGTATGTCCTTGAGCTCGCCGATCCAGCTCGCGTCCGCCGCGCTGGGCCAACCGACGCCGCTCTTGCTGAACTCGGATCCTGATAGGGAGGCTGTGCCCCTGGCCAGCGTGGCGAGCATGTCGGAGCAGGAGCCGGCGCCCTCGTAGATCCCGTTGGTGGTGACCAGGTAGTCCGCGATCCTGTCGAGCATGTCTTGGGCGGCGATGCGAGCTCGGTCGCACCAGTAGCGCATGAGCGAGAGCCCGGCGCTGAAGCCAGGGTCGTTGCCGTAGGGCGTGCACTCCAGCTCTGCGATCCTGTTGAGCATGTTCTGGGCTTCGTCCCTCTTCCGTACGTACTCGTCCTCGTTGACCTCGGCGACGGCTCCAAAGTTGGACGAGAGCGCGCCCCTGACCGTGTCGTCTGCCGACTTGACCCTCTCGAGGGCCTCTGTGATGCCCGCGTAGAGCACGCTGTAGTTGCTGAGCCGACTGCGTGCTGCGTCCCACGCCTCGGCCGTGAGGTAGGTGTCGTTGCAAAACTCGCTCACCGCTTGTCGACGCTCCGAGCACTCTTCGCCGGCCCTGTCCATCATGGCCGACTTCCTGTCGAGCATCGAGATGAGTTCGGCTGGTCTGATGATCGCCCCCATGCGCCCCTCCTTCTCAGCGGGACATGAGCTCGTCCCAGGCGGCAAAGTCGCCAGCGACGCCGCTGATTGCCGCTGCGTCCAGGTTCACCTCGGTTGCCGCGCCTGCCATGAGCGAGCGTATGGCGTCTGCCGTGCTCTTGGCACCCGCGGCGGCGCTCGTGTTGTCGCCGTCGACGCCTCCGACCTCTTCGGCCTCGAAGTCGGTGGTGATGCTGTCCGTATACGACCTGGCGAGGTCCTCGTTCGAGAGCCTCTCGCCGTCACCTGTCATAGCGGCCACCTCCCCATCCTGGGTTGCCTCTCCATCCTGCATCGGGCGCACCAGGGGTGCCGCCCGCCTCCCGCTCATCGCGCGCCCAGCGGGCAAACTCGCCGTCGAGCGACTCCATGTGGTCCTCGATGGAACGCCTCTCGGCATCGAGCTCCTGCAGCCGCTCGTCACAGCCGTAGGCTATGTCGAGCATGGACCGGTTCACGCCATCCTGCAGCTCAGCCACATTGGCGTCCATGTCGGGGATCCCGCGTGTCAGGTAGGCGAACTCGTCTGACCACGCGCGCATGTCGCGGCCGATCATCTCCAGGATCTCGTTTCCCTGCTCAGCACGCTCACGGCTCTCTCGATTCCCCCAGAGGCGGTCTTCGAGTGCGAGGCGCATCCGTCTGTAATCGTCGACGTTCATCGGGCTTCCCCCTCCCCGGACGCGGCGCCTCCCATGTCTCGGACGCGTTGTTGCCCATGTCCACGCCGTCCTGCGGATAGGCTCGCTCGGAGCTGGGGCAAGGCCTGTGCGGCGCAGTTCGCCTGCGTGGCCCTCGATGGAGCGGGGCGGCGACGAAGGGACGGCGGCCCGTGGATCTGCCGGACAGGTATGACAAGCCCCGCCCCTCGAGGGAGGCGTGTCCAAGAGACGGAAGTCAGTGCCGACCTTGCCATTCATCATACTAAGAATTGCCACCCCAGTTATTTAAAGCTAGGTTAAAGCTATCCTCCCCTAGACAAGCGCCTCGTGGGGGTTGGCAGCTTGCACATGCGGGCTCCAGTGGTCCGCGCATGTGGAGTCTTGGCGGCTCACATGCGCGGAGTCTGACTACTTATAGAGTCTGACTACTTATACATACTAGTATGTACAAGCTCTAGAGCGGAAGGAACGCTGGAGCGTCGCGTGCGGCGCTCTGCGCGAAGGGAGACGTGCATGCTGCTTAAGGAAGAGCTCGTTCGGGTTGGTCTCGATGCGCATGATGGCGAGGAAGCTCTCAGGAAAGTGGCCCAGGGCTTCGTCGACGCCGGATATGCCAAGGACAGCTACCCCCAGGCCATTGTCGATCGGGAGGCGGTCTTTCCCACGGCGCTGCCCGCCGTTGCCTTTGACATCGCCATCCCGCATTGCGATCCGGCTCACATCAACGAGCCCGCCGTCTCGATCGTGACGCTCAGAGAGCCCGTCGAGCTCAAGATGATGGGCGACCCCGACACCACGCTGCGTCCCCGCGTGCTCTTCATGCTGGCGCTCGAGGCCCATGGTCAGGTCGAGATGCTCCAGCGCCTCATGGAGGTCATCCAGGACCAGCTGCTCCTCGAGGCGATTGGCGCCTGTGCGAACGCCCACGAGCTCTATGTCCTCATGGCGGAGAAGATTGGCTGATCTAAGCGGGGGCTGCGTGCTCACATGACGTCAGGGTCGGAGCCGGCGTGACGCCAGAGGGTGACGGGCTCTGGAGTGATGGGGGCATGTTGATGCTTCCGAGACCCCTGTGGACGGCACACGAGTTATTGTGAATTGCCCATTCGTGCAAAGCGTCCATGATAAGACACCACGGGAACCTCCCGCATGAACCCCTCCGCGCGAGGCGTCCACACGAATTGTTTGTCGGGTACGATGTCCGCCTGGTCATCCGGTTGTACGCCAAACCCAGTTCCGACTGCCTTCCGACTGTCTGGCGGAACGTCGACCTTCGGCTACCAGTCGAGCCCCGACCGACGTGCGAACGACATCGCGGACTCCAGCATGCCAGGCTGCTCCTGCACCCAGATGGGGAGGTCGGGCACATCGACGATGATGGGATCGGCCTCATGCACGGCCAGGGTGGCCTCCTCGAAGCTGTAGGGTTCGGCGAGGGGGCGGTCGGGCAGGTAGGTGTCGATGAGAATGGGGCGCAGCAGCGCGTAGACGCCGCCCTCGCAGAGGCTGTCGAATCCACGCAGCGCGCGCCGTGCGGCTCCCATGCGTCCCAGCTTGTAAGGGAGGATTACGCGACTGAGCTGCATCCAGGCGTCGCCTCGCCGACCGAAGCGCTCGTCGAGTTCGTCGAGCGCGTCCTCGTCCTCAAGGCGTGCGTAGGCCAGGGCACAGCCATGCCGTGCCCCCAGGACGTCGCTCGGCGCTGCGTCCATCAGCCGCCAGGCGACCTGTGCGGACATGCGGTAGCGGGCTGAGTCGAGGCAGGCGCGCGAGAGAGTGGCCGCCAAGCGCAGGTACGGGTGGGCGAAGACGTCCTCCCAGGCGTCTTGAGGGTCTCCGCCACGAGACGCGGGCCTCCTCTCGGCGAAGCGGCGCTCGATGTCCATGAGTGCGCCAACGAGCGCATCGGAGCCGGCATCCGTGGCGATGGCGTCCATCAGCAGGGCATCGACGCAGCCCGGGTCATGTGAGAGTGCCTCGGCACAGTCGCTCCTCATACGGGCCATGCGTCTGCCGCGCGCTGCTGCGAACGCGTCATCATCCAGCAGATCGTCGCCCTCGCGGTCATTCTCGTAGCGGTCGAGGGCCGACGCGACCAGCAAGAACGCCTCCTCCTCGCCATCGTCCACGAAGCCTTGGGGATCCTTGCGCACGGCCTCCACGAGCTCGGCGTAGGCGGCGTCGCTCAGGCCCAGCCTTGCACGACGCTTGGTGGCAAGGCGCAAGACCAGCTCCTCGTGGGCGTTCACGGGCGCTGCCCGTCTTCGCGCTGCCTGCCCTCGCGCGTGCCGCCTCGGGGCATGGGCATCTCGCGCGCTCCCATGCGCCGCGCCTCCGTGGCGAGCCAGCAGCCCAGCGAGCCGCGCCCGTCTCGGTCGCGTCCCTCTTGCAGAAGGACGGTGCCCTCCGAGAGGGCCAAGATGAGCTCGTCCTCGGAGAAGGGCGCCACGGCCAGTCGCGCGAACACGCCGTCGGGCAGCTCCTTCTGGGCGAGGAGGGCGTCGGCGGCGTAGGGGTAGGTCTGTGCCAGGCGCCTGAGTCGCATGCGGGCACCCATGAGGTCGTGCTGGCGGTGGGCGAGCGTGATGCGTGCGAGCTGCATCCAGGCGTCATCTCCGTCCCGTCGCACCCCCCTGGACGCCTCGTGTCGGGCGAGCGCGTCCAGGCCAGCCTCGTCCTCGAGCTTGGCGTAGGCGATGGCGGCGGTGAAGCGGGCGTCGGACGTGTCCTGCGGATCCAGCTCGAGCGAGGACTCGACCAGGCGGACGGCCTCGCGGTTATGGCCGCAGATGACGGCCTTCGCGGCCTGGGTCGCAAGCCAGCGCAGGTAGGGGCGCATGGCGATGTCTGCCTCGAGCGCGGCGCGTTCGTCGTCGAACCCTGCGGCCGCCTTCCTGCGGGCCTCCTCGCAGTGGGCGCGCACCTCGTCCGCCCCCTCGCGCAGGAAGTCGTAGTAGCCCTCGAAGGAGCCGATAGCGGCCGCCTCGCGCATGCGGATGGCGTCATGGCAGTCGGGATCGAGCTCCAGTGCCTCGTCCAGGAGCCGATGGCCGCGCTCGATGATCTGCCCCGCCCGCTCGTCGCTCGCGAAGGGGAGTTCGTAGTCTATCGACGTCGCGGCCACGGCAACCAGGTGGAAGGCGCGGTCCGCATCCGTCTGTGGGAGCGAGTCGCGGTTCTGGGCGAAGCGTCGCCCGAACGTCGCGAACGCCCGAGTCACGCCCTGTGCGTCGCTGCCGTCGAGCGAACGGGCGAAGCGCAGGCCCAGGCGCTGGTAGTCCTCGCGGTTGGCGTCATATGCCATGCGTCGTGCCCCCTCCCCCTGGGCAGTGCGCTGCGAGCGCGGCGCAGCGGATGTGTGCTGCGGCGCCCGCGCGCGTCCTGTGCCGGCGTCCGTGGATGCCCTACGTCGCACAATCGTACCCGACTGCGGACGGTCGTGGCCTCGGGACCACCTGGTCGTAGGATGGCGGACGGCGTTCCGAGGCCGGCCTTGTCGATGGGCCCAAACGTACACAAGAGCGTGTTCATTTGGAAAAGTAAAGAATTGAACTGTGCGCAATATGCCAGATAATGGATGGAGGCCAGGGGCGCGGCAGGGAGCCGACGTATGCCGCACCGGGGGAATCCAGGCCAGTTTCACTGCGGTACTTCGGTAGTGTCAGGTGGCACCAGGTCGCCTGTATGGCTTGACCGCGCAAGGCTCGCGGTCCAGAGGAGGATAGTATGGGACGTTTTACCAATCCGCGTGACCTCTACTTTGGAGAGGGTGCCCGCCACGAGGTAAAGAACCTGGGCGGGAAGAGGGCCATCATCGTCACGGGTGGCGGCAGCATGCGTCGTGGCGGCTTCCTGCAGGACGTTCAGGCCGACCTCGAGTCCGCCGGCATGGAGGTCAAGCTGTTCGAGGGCGTCGAGAGCGACCCCTCCGTCGAGACCGTCATGAGGGGTGCCCAGGCCATGAGCGAGTTCCAGCCCGACTGGATCGTCGCCATCGGCGGCGGCTCGCCCATTGATGCGGCCAAGGCCATGTGGATCAAGTACGAGTACCCCGAGACCACCTTCGAGGACATGTGCAAGGTCTTCGGTCTGCCCGAGCTGCGCACCAAGGCGCACTTCTGCGCGATCTCATCGACCTCTGGCACCGCGACGGAGGTCACGGCGTTCTCGATCATCACCGACTACTCGAAGGGCATCAAGTATCCCATCGCCGACTTCGAGATCACGCCGGATGTCGCCATCGTCGACCCCGAGCTCACCTACACCATGCCTGCCAAGCTCTGCGCCCATACCGGCATGGATGCCCTCACGCACTCCATCGAGGCCTATGTCTCCACTGCGGCCTCCATGTACACCGATGCCATGGCGCTCCACGCCATGAGGGAGATCGTCGAGTGGCTGCCCAAGTCCTACAAGGGCGATAAGGACGCACGCCAGCACATGCATGACGCCCAGTGCCTTGCGGGCATCGCCTTCTCCTCGGGCCTGCTGGGCATCGTGCACTCCATGGCCCACAAGACGGGGGCCGCGTTCTCGGGCGGCCACATCATCCATGGCTGCGCCAACGCCATGTATCTGGGCAAGGTCATCCAGTTCAACGCCAAGGACGCGCGCGCCAAGGAGCGCTACGCCTACCTGGCAAAGGAGGTCTTCCACCTGGATGGTGCGACCGACGACGAGCTCGTTGCGTCTCTCGTCCAGATGATCCGTGGTCTCAACGACGTGCTCGACATTCCGCAGGGCATCAAGAACTACGGCGAGGGCGGCGTGAAGAGCGAGGCCTCCTGCATCGACTACGAGGAGTTCGAGGCGAAGAGGCACGACGTCGCCGCAAACGCCATCCTCGACGCCTGCACGGGATCCAACCCGCGCCAGCCGACGCAGGAGGAGATGGAGCACCTCCTCGAGTGCGTCTACAACGACGTGGACGTGGACTTCTAGTCTCGCACGGCCATTTCAGGCCCACTCGCGCGCAGATGGGCACTTTGTTCGGGGGGGCCGAGACAGCGCGTCTCGGCCCCCCCTGTGAGCTGACGCCATCGCCTGGCAGTGGTCTTTCGGGCGGAGGCGTCGCCTCGTCCCGGGCGCTCACGAGCCGCCTACCCCAGACGCTCCCCCACCGCGCGCTCGAAGAGGGTGCCGTCGGTCTCGCAGGGGACGAAGGAGTTCCCCACGTGCTGAAGCGTCTCGTCGCCCTTTGCCAGCAGGCACACGAGGGCGCCCTGAGGGTAGCCAAAGGCCAGTTCGACGGCACGCCTGATGGCTGCCGGGCGGTCGACGATGACCTCGAAGTCCTGTCCTGCGGGCGTTGCTGCGGCCAGCTGGGAGCAAATCTCCTCCACGGGGTCGCCCGCGGGGTCCTCCTCGGTGTAGATGAGGTAGTCGGCCCACTTGGACGCCTCCTGTGGCAGCTCCCGGCGGCGTTCGTAGGCCTTTCCGCCGGGGGCGCCTAGGACCGCGATGATGGCCCGTCCGGCAAACTCCTGCGCCATGGACGAGAAGAAGCGCTGGTATGACAGCTTGTTGTGCGCGTAGTCCACGATTCCCGTGACCTTTGGGTCGGCGGTGGGCAGAAGCTCCATGCGGCCGGGAACCCGCACGCGCGCAAGCCCGGCCACGACCCGTTCGCGTCCGATGCCGCAGGCCTCGCAGATGGCGATGGCGGCAAGCGCGTTGTCGGCGTTGAACAGGCCGGGCATCGACACCGTGACGGGCTCGGACCAGCTGGGGGTGCGTACCATCATCTGGATGCGCCCCTCGCGGGAGCTGATGCCCTCGGCCCAGACGTCCGCGCCTCCCGCTCCCGCAGGGGCGCCGCCTGCGCCCTGTCCCGTTGCCGAGAAGGTCACTGTGCGCCCGCAGCGCGCCGCACGCTCGAGGATGGCGTCGGCCTTGTCGGAGTCCAGGTTCACGACGGCGACGCATGCCTGGTCGAAGATGCGCAGCTTGCTCTCGAAGTAGTCCTCGAAGCTGGGGTGCTCCACGGGTGAGATGTGGTCGCAACCGATGTTGAGGAAGCAGGCCACGTCCAGGCCCAGACCCACCACCCGATCGTACTTGAGGGCCTGGCTGGAGACCTCCATGACCATGTGGCTCAGTCCTGACGTGGCGGCGTTGTGGAGGTGGCGCCAGAGGTCTGGCGCCTCGGGCGTGGTGTTCACGCTCTCCTCCCGCTCGATGCCGTCGAAGGTCTCTATGGAGCCAAGGATGCCGGTGTGCGGCGCGCCACGTGTGCCGTCTGCGTCGCTATCCAGAATCGAGCGCAGCATGTAGGCTACCGTGGACTTGCCTTTGGTCCCCGTGATGCCCAGCACGCCGAGGCTGCGATCGGGATGGCCCCAGGCCTCGGCCGAGACGAGCGCCATCGCGCGGCGCAGGTCATGGGACACCAGTCGTGGTACCTGTGGGCAGAGGGCCGCCAGCTCGCCCGCCCGCGCCTCGTCGCAGAGGTAGCCCACACAACCCGCCGCGAGCGCCTGTGCGAGGTAGTTGGCCCTGAAGGCGTTGCCCTTGCAGACGAAGAGGTGGCCGGGGGCTGCGTGGCGTGAGTCGCAGTCCACACCGCAGACGTCGGCGGAGACGCCCCTCTCGGCGCCGCCGGACCCATTGGCGCTGGCCTCGTCGAAGACGTTGGCGCTATCTGCAAGCAGACCCTCGCGTGCGAGGAGCCGTGTGATGGATGTGAGTGTCGTGTTCATGGGACCAAGTATAGGCGCTGCGGTCGCCCTGCGGAGGGCTGAGGGCGCTATGGTACACTCTGCCTGCAACGGGCGATTGGCGCAGCGGCTAGCGCAGGTGCCTTACACGCACAAGGTCGGCGGTTCGAACCCGTCATCGCCCACCAGAGGGACCGTCCGGGCTCCGCAGGCAGCGGGGCCCGGCTTCGTATGGGAGGCAAGATGTCTGCGTCCGAAGCGCCTACACCCGCAAGCCCTGCGCCAGGGGGCACCATCCCAGCGCCCGCGACCGTCCAGGCCCCCTCCCTCACCCGTTCGTACGGCCGTGCCGCCGACCAGATGCGCCCCGCCAAGCTCACGCGCGACATCATGAAGAATGCCGACGGCTCGTGTCTGGCGGAGTTCGGCGACACGCGTGTCATCTGCACGGCCACGGTGGAGGAGGGCGTGCCTGCCTGGCGCAAGGGCTCGCGCGCGGGCTGGGTCAGCGCCGAGTATGCCATGCTGCCCGCGTCCACCAGCACGCGCAGCCGCCGCGAGTACAAGGGCCGCAAGGGTCGCTCGATGGAGATCGAGCGCCTGATCGGCCGCAGCCTGCGTGCCGTGGTCGACCTGCATCGCCTGGGCGAGCTCACGGTCATTTGCGACTGCGACGTGATCCAGGCCGACGGGGGCACGCGCACGGCATCCATCACGGGTGCGTGGGTGGCCCTGCACGACGCGCTCATGGCTTCCGTTGATGCCGGGCGCCTCGCACGTCTGCCGCTGACCGGCCAGGTTGCTGCCATCTCCATGGGCATGGTGGATGGAAGCCTGCTGCTTGACCTCGACTATCCCGAGGACTCCCGCGCTCAGGTTGACATGAACCTCGTTGGCACGGACGCTGGTGGCATCGTCGAGGTCCAGGGCACCGGCGAGCGCTCGACCATCGACCGCGCCCAGCTGAACGCCCTGCTCGACCTGGGTCAGGTGGGCATCGGGCGTCTCGTGGCGCTTCAGAACCAGGTCACCGGATTTCAGGAATGACGCAGTCCGCGGCATCCAGCGGCACCCGGCGGTATCTGGCGGCACCCCGGCACCTGACTCGCCGGCGCCCAGCGCTCCGGCATCCAGCGCCCCAGTCCGCAGCTACAGCATTCGGAGGAGAAGAACATGGCAACCATCGACATCGGCTCCCTCGACCCCGCGAGGACCGTCGTCGTCGCGACGGGCAACCCTCACAAGGTCATCGAGATAGAGGCCATCCTCTCGACCGTGATGCGGGACGTGCGCTTCGTAGCCCTCGGTGAGCTGGGAGACTTCCCCGATCCCGTGGAGGACGGCGAGACCTTCTCCGACAACGCCCACATCAAGGCCGTCGCCGCCCTGGACGAGACGGGCCTGTCCATGGCGGTTGCCGACGATTCCGGCCTCTGCGTGGACGCCCTCGACGGAGCGCCCGGGATCCTCTCGGCCCGCTACGCGGGGACCCATGGTGACGATGCCGCAAACAACGCCAAGCTGCTCCGCGAGCTCGCCGACGTGCCCGAAGGCAGGCGAGGGGCTCACTTCCACTCGAGCGTGGTGCTGGTCGAGCGCAACGGGGACGGCGAGGGCGCGACCGCAGGCAATGGCGACTGCAACGGTCGCATCGCCTTCCAGGCACGTGGGGACGGTGGCTTTGGCTATGACCCGCTGTTCCTCCCCGACGATGCGCCGGGACGGACGATGGCGGAGCTCTCGCCGGCCGAGAAGAACGCCATCTCCCATCGCTTCCATGCCCTCCAAGACCTGGCGCGCCTCCTCTAGCTCCCGCCGTCCTACGCCGCTGGCCCCCGTGCTCGACGTGTCGGGCCTCACGCCATATAATGTGGGCACCCGCTCGGATCATGCTAGGACGTTATGGGGGATGTAATGAGAATTGTCCGCACTACAGACTATAAGGACATGAGTCGCAAGGCAGCAAACGTTATATCAGCTCAAGTCATCATGAAGCCAGACTGTGTCCTGGGTCTTGCCACGGGCACCACCCCGCTTGGCGCATACCAGCAGCTGGCGGAGTGGTACCGCAAGGGCGACGTGGACTTCAGCCGCGTCTCCACCTACAACCTGGACGAATATCGTGGCCTTAGGCACTCTGACCCTCAGAGCTACCACTACTTCATGCACGAGAACCTCTTTGCCCACATCAACATCGATGAGGCCAACACACACGTGCCGGACGGCGCCAACCCCGACGCCGACGTCGCCTGTCGGGAATACGACCGCATGGTCGCCGAGGCCGGTTACCCGGACCTGCAGCTGCTGGGCGTAGGGCATAACGGGCACATAGGCTTCAACGAGCCCGATGACTTCTTCTCCAAGGGGACGCACTGCGTCGACCTCACCGAGAGCACCATCAAGGCCAACGCGCGCCTGTTCGAGTGCGAGGGGGACGTCCCGCGTCAGGCGTACACCATGGGCGTCCAGACCATCATGTACGCCCGCATGATCTTGGTTATCGCCAACGGCGAGGCCAAGGCCGATGCGGTCCAGCGGATGTGCTACGGACCGGTGGACCCCGGCTGCCCCGCTTCGATTCTGCAGCTGCATACCAACTGCGTGGTCATTGCCGACGAGGCAGCGCTCTCCAAGTGCCCCCAGCTGTGATGCCGTGGAAGCGCGCGGGTGTGCGAGCGGGGGTAGGTCTTCTAGACCCACTGCCCCCGTCCTTCCGCGCTTCCTTCGCGCCGGGCACCGCACCAGGCACCGCGCCAGGCACCGCACCAGGCACCGCGCTGGGTATTTCGAGGTGAACATTGGCGCCGTCGGAATCGCCGGGAGCGGGCGCCGAGACTACCAGAAGTGAGTACTTCTCCGGAGAAGTGAGTACCGGCGTCTCGGAAGTGAGTACTTTTTTCCTGAGGTGAGTGCCGGCACCCACCTCCGACGAAATACGACAACGCGTGTACCTGCGGATACTTGGGAGGATGCGCACTTTCCAGATGATTCGTCCCCGTCGGGTGCCGAAGAAAGCACTCACTTCTCCGGAGAAGTACTCACTTCCGGCGACCGGAGGCCACTAGTGACCGGAGCCTGCCAGAGACCGGAGGCCACGTCGGCAACCGGAGGCTGCGCCCGCGACCGGCGTGCGCCAGCAACCGAAATCCACGTCGCAAACCCACTCGCACCTCGTATCCTGCGACCGCCCTCGCCCGCATCGTGCGGTTCGCATCGTGCGGTCCGTGCCGTGCGGTTCGTGCCGTGTGGCCTGTGCCGATCGCTGTGCGAGGCGTGCGCTAGACCGAGAGGACCGTGGGCCCCTTGGGATAGGAGTTCAGCACCTCGCAACCGCATTCATCCACGATGACCAGGTCCTCTATACGAACGCCCATCTCTCCCGGCAGATAGATGCCCGGCTCTATGGAGAAGCACTGGCCCGGGCGGACCGCCTCGTCGTGCGTTGAGCTGACGTCCCCAGGCTCGTGGTCCGTGAGGCCGATCTGGTGCCCCAGGCGGTGCGTGAAATAGGGGCCGAAGCCAGCCTCCTCGATAACGCGTCGAGCCGTCAGGTCTATCTGGGCAAAGGTGACGCCGGGCCCGACGATGGCCTCGGCCGCTTCGTTGGCGCGACGCACCGCCTCGTACACCTCGAGCTGGCGGGCGGTGGGCTCGGCCGAGAAGAACGTGCGCGTCATGTCCGAGCAGTAGGCCCGACGCTTGCAACCGACGTCGAAGAGGACCATGTCACCCTTGTGGAAGACGGTGCCGTCTGGCTCATGGTGCGGGTCGGCGGCGTTGGGACCAAAGCTGACGATCGGCGTGAAGGCGTGGCCCTCCGCCCCCAGGCGGCGATACTCCCCCAGAAGGCCTGCGGCTATCTCCCGCTCCGCCACGCCTTCGCGCACCTGTGCGACCAGCCAGCCCATGGCCTCGTCGTTCACGCGACTTGCCGCCCGCATGAACTCCTGCTCCTCGCCGTCCTTCACGGAGCGTGCGGCGTCTACGGCGGTGGATGCCAGGGCAAAGCTTGTGGCGACGCCGGCGTCCATCAGCGGAAGCAGCCAGCGGGCAGAGAGCTCCTTGTCGATGCCGAGGGGCATGTCCCTCTCGGCTACGTCCGAGACCAGCGCGATGGGGTCCTCGGTGTCATCGAAGGCCACGATCTGGTCGGCGAAGCCCGATGCGTCCGGGAAGAGGCGGTTGCAGAACAGCGTCGTGCGGAAGCCCGCTGCGGCGGAGCTGTCCTGTGCCAGGTAGAGTGCGAGGAAGCGCTCGTAGGGCTCGGTGTAGTAGCCCGTCAGGTACCAGATGGACAACGGGTCCGTGATCAGGGCCTGCGACAGGCCGTCTGCGGAGAGGTTCTCGAGCACCCGCTGTATGCGTGTCGTATTCATGCGCCGCTCCTTCGTCGGTGTTTAGTGAACGCAAGTTATGTGCCATACAATCAAAGGTCGCATGGTATCAGAGGTCGCGGGGCCTCATGCGCCCGGCGGCCACTGCTTGGAGGTTTTGATGGAAGCAGAAGTCCCACCCGTCAACAGAGTAGACCAGATCCGCGAGGAACTTGCCACCCTGCAGGGAAAGCGCATCAGGGTGCGCGCCAACATGGGTCGCTCCCGCATTGTGGAGCGTACCGGCACCCTTGTGGGGGCCCATCCCTCGCTGTTCGTCGTGGAGGTCGAGGAGAGACGTGGCCGTACGGCACGTCAGTCCTACCAGTATGTAGACGTCCTGACCAGTACCGTCGAGCTCTACGACCCCGACACGGGCGAGCGCGTGCTTGACTTCGGCGCCCTCGTCGAGGACGCGTAGGCCCCGCGCCGTCCTGCCATGGCTCGATCGGTTACGCTCGCCGCACCGGCAAAGCTCAATCTGCACCTAGGCATCCACCCCGGCCGTGACGACCGGGGTTATCATCGTGCGGACTCCATCATGGTCGCCGTCGCCTTGGCGGATCGCGTGGCCGTCACGGAGTTCGACCGTCGGTCGTCGGAGGATGCTGCGCGCCGCGTCGCTCCGGGCTCCACACCAGGCGCGGCATCGGGTGCGGCATCGGGCCCATCGTCTCGCGTCTGTCTCGCGATGAGCGAGGACGTGGGCGTCGCGACGCGGGACAACACCGCCTGGATCGCCGCCATGCGCATGTGTCGGGAGTTCGGTGTGTCCCGTGACTACCAGATCGAGATCGAGAAGAACATACCCCCTCAGTCCGGGCTGGGTGGCTCCTCGTCCGACGCCGCGTCCGTGATACTCGCCCTCTGCAGCCTGTGGGAGGTTGGCGCGAGCGACGAGCGTGTCGTGTCCGTCGCCCGTTCGGTTGGGGCCGACGTGGCGTTCTTCCTGGACCCAAGGCCGTCCTATCTCGTGGGCGCCGGCGACGTGCTCGTGGAGTCGTACCCGGAGCTGGGCGATGTCCCCATCCTTCTCGTGCGCCCGCGTGCGGGCGTTCCGACGGCCGACGCATTTGGGGCCTTTGACGAGCGGCCTGCGAGCCCGCGTGACGCTCGGGCCATGCGCGATGCCCTGAGCCGCGGTGACCTGGAGGCCGTCTGCGATGGGCTCTACAACAACCTCGGGCCCGCCGCGTTGCGGATCGTACCCGAAGACGCGGTGGTCTGTGAATGGCTGGGCAGGCAAGAAGGCGTCCGGGGCCTTTGCGTGACGGGCTCGGGCAGCTGCGTCTTTGCCGTCTGCGACACGCACGAACGCGCTTGTGACCTTGCTGGACATGCGCTTGATACACAGGGTTGGTGGTCGTGCGCGACAATGACGGTTGGCTCGGGCGCCCAATTCTGCTAGAGTGGTTCCTCGCTGAACGGGACGTGGCGCAGTTTGGTAGCGCGCTCGGTTCGGGACCGAGAGGTCGCTGGTTCGAATCCAGTCGTCCCGACCAGAAAACGCAGGTCAGAGGGCTAAGACCTCTGGCCTTTTTCTTATTTTGGCCACAAGAAGGCCACAGGTGGCCACAGGATCTGCTTCCGAACTGCGCGGACGATACCAATTTCGAGAGTCAATTCATGTCCTGCGCACCCGCGCTTGAAGTAGCCGTAGGCGCCCTCGGGCGGGCTTGCCCGTGGGCGGGGTGTGTGAGACTCCAATGGCTAGCCTGGCAAATGAATAGTGTCCGCACCCTTTGATAGAATCTTTCTTGTGTACTGCACCTGTCATGCAACGATTAGGATGAGCACATGAAATACGCCGAGCTGATTGACTCCGGAGCGTCGCCGACGGAAATCCAGTCCTACCTCGTGGACTCCGAGCTGGTGCCCGTCACCATCCGCATCCCGCGCACGCTTCGCGACTCCGCGAAGGAAGCGGTATCGCTTCGGGGCGTGAACTTCACTTCCTTCATCAAGGGGCTCATGATCGAAGAGCTGAGCCAGAAGGACTAGCGCATGCAGCCGGATTTCTTCGACAACAGGGCGCGAATCGTAAAGGACGACCTAGTAGCGCGAATCGGGCACGGCGACCGGCTCTCGGTCGCGGCCTCGGTTTTCTCCATGTACGCCTACCGCGAGCTTGCCGAGCAGTTGGAGGGGCTCGACGAGTTCCGCTTCATCTTCACCTCCGACGCCTTCACGGCGACGCGGCCCAAGCGCGAGAAGCGGGAGTTCTACATCCCGCGCCTCTCGCGCGAGCAGGGACTCTTCGGCACGCAGTTTGAGATCAAGCTTCGTAACGAACTGACGCAGAAGGCCGTGGCCACCGAATGCGCCGACTGGATACGACGCAAGGCTCGGTTCAAGTCATTCGACGAGCCGGGGCACATGGACTCCTTCCTGGAGGTGTCGCAGCTATCCGACGATATCGCATACCTTCCCTTCGACGAGTTCACCACGGTCAAACTCGGTACCGAGCGCGGCGACACCGGCTTCTCGGTGACGATGCGGCTCGACGCGGCGCAGTCGCGCGAGTGCCTGCGGAACTTCGACGAGGCATGGGACTCAGGACAGCTGCAGGACGTGACCGACGCCGTCATTGACTCCATCACGGCCATGTACGCCGAGAACGCGCCGGAGCTCGTCTACTACGCGGCGCTCTACCGCATCTTCAACGAGTTCCTGGATGACATATCGGACGACGTGCTGCCCAACGAGGGCACGGGCTTCCGCGAGAGTGCGATCTGGGGCAAGCTCTACGACTTCCAGCGCGACGCGGCGCTCGCCATCATCAACAAGCTGGAGACCTACGACGGCTGCATTCTGGCCGACTCGGTAGGCCTGGGCAAGACGTTCACGGTGCTGGCGGTGATCAAGTACTATGAGTCGCGCAACCGCAACGTGCTGGTGCTCTGCCCCAAGAAGCTCAAGGACAACTGGCTGACCTACAACCAGAACGTGGTGAACAACCCCATCGCCGCCGACCGCCTGCGCTACGACGTTCTCTACCATACCGACCTGTCGCGCGACCGGGGCATGAGCGAGACGGGCATCCCGCTTGACCGCATCAACTGGGGCACGTACGACCTCGTGGTCATCGACGAGAGCCACAACTTCCGCAACGGCGCGGACTCCGCCTCCAAGAACGACGACCGCGAGAACCGCTACCAGCGCCTCCTCTCGCGCGTGATAAAGGAGGGCGTCAAGACCAAGATCCTCATGCTCTCTGCGACACCCGTGAACAACCGCTTCCGCGACCTGCGCAACCAGCTGGCGCTTGCCTACGCAGACGACGCCTCCAAGTGGGAGGGTCGCCTCAAGATCGACAACGACATCGAGACGGTGTTCCGCAACGCCCAGGTCGTGTTCACGCGCTGGAGCAAGCTGCCACCCGACCAACGCACGACCGAGGCGCTGACGCGCATGCTCGACTTCGAGTTCTTCGAGGTGCTGGACCAGGTGACCGTGGCGCGGAGCCGCAAGCACATCCAACGCCACTACGACATGGTGGCGCTGGGGCCGTTCCCGAGGCGCAACAAGCCTATATCAAAGCGACCCCACCTTTCGACTTTGCCCAAAGCAATCAGCTATCACGAGATTTACGACGAGTTGGAGAACCTGAGCCTTGCCGTCTACATGCCGTCGCAGTATCTGCACCAGTCGAAGGTAAGCAAGTACGCTGGTGAGAGCGGTGGAAACCTGACCATGGTTGGCCGCGAGACCGGCATCCGCAAGCTGATGAACACCAACCTGCTCAAGCGCCTGGAAAGTTCCGTCTGGTCGTTTCGTATGACGCTGGAACGCATTCTTGCGCACATGAGCGCGACGCTCAAGACCATCGACGACTACAAGGAGCACCGCACCGCGGGCGATGTTGTCGTCGAGGACGCCTCGTCCCAGTTCGACTTCGACCTGGACGACGAGGAGATGTTCTTCGAGGTTGGCGGCAAGACGAAGATTGACCTTGAGGACATGGACTGGATGAGCTGGGAGCACGATGTTGCGACAGACGTGGAGACAATCAAGCTCTTGCTGAGCATGATCAGGGACATCGACCCGTCCCACGACGCCAAGCTCGTCGAGCTGTGCGGGCAGCTTCGCGACAAGGCAGGGTACCCCATCAACGACGGCAACCGCAAGGTGATGATATTCACCGCGTTCGCCGATACAGCGGAATACCTGTACGAGCATGTGGGCGCCTTCGCCAGGAGCGAGCTTGGCCTTGAGACTGCTGTCGTTACGGGAACCAACCCGGGGCGCTGTACCATCAAGGCGGTTCCCAACGACATGAGCTCAATCCTCGCGTGCTTCTCGCCCGTCTCTAAGGAGCGCGACATCGTTGCAAAAGAACTCGAGCGGTACGACATCGACATCCTGATAGCCACCGACTGCATATCCGAGGGCCAGAACCTGCAGGACTGCGACTACCTCATCAACTACGACATCCACTGGAACCCCGTGCGCATCGTGCAACGTTTCGGCCGCATAGACCGTATCGGCAGCAAGAACGATGTCATCCAGCTTGTGAACTACTGGCCGGACGTGGAGCTGGACGAGTACATCAAGCTGAAGGCGCGCGTCGAGGAGCGCATGCGCATAACGGTGATGACCTCCACGGGTGATGATGACTACATCAACGAGGAGGAGAAGGGCGACCTCGAGTACCGCGAACGCCAGTTGCGCCAGATGCAGGAGGAGGTCGTTGACCTTGAGGACGCAAGCGGGGGCGTCTCCATCACCGACCTGGGCCTCAACGACTTTCGCATGGACCTTCTGGGTTATTACAAGGACAACCCCGAGGTTGACCGCCTGCCGAGCGGCATTCATGCTGTCGTTGCAGGTGAGGAGCCAGGCGTGATCTTCGTGCTGCGCAACGTGAACCCTGGCGTGAACATCCAGGGCAGAAACCATCTGCACCCGTACTATCTGGTGTATGTGAAGGATGACGGCGAGGTACTGCACGGGCACCTGGACCCCAAGGACACGCTGGACGCCATGCGCCTGCTCTGCCGTGGCAAGGCGGAGCCAGATGCCGAGCTCTGCCGCACGTTCAACCGCGAGACCAAGAACGGGCGTGATATGCGCAAGCAGGCAAAGTTGCTCAAGGATGCCGTTGGCTCCATCATCGACGCCAAGGCAGAGAGTGACATCGACAGCTTCTTCGGCGGCGGTACGACGAGCTTCCTCGAGAACGACGTGGAAGGTCTCGATGACTTCGAGCTCGTGTGCTTTCTGGCGGTGAGGCTATGCTAGGACTCCCGAGCACCACGGAGGTGGGACGCCGCCTTCCCAAGGAGGCGTTCTACCGTAACCTCAAGCTGGATGCGAGGACGCGCGACGAGTTCGTGCACCTCATAGAATCCATCACCGTCCCCAACAGCATGAAGCCCACTACGGCAAACATCGCTGACGGCGATAACGTACACGAGATCATGGTGCTGAACGTCGAGCTCAAGAGCGAGGTCCAGCCTCTGCGTGCCATCGAGGCCATTGCAGGATCGAACCCGCACAGGCTCGTGTTCCGCTGCGAGCCGAGCAGCATGACCTACGTGCTTCGCCGGGGATTGCAGGCATCAGACTCGCTTGACAAGCTCGTTCTTTCCGGAAGGACACTCGACGAGGCGTGGGACTCCATCTGTGCCCAGGTCATCTTTGGAGATGTCGATGGAAAGGACGTAGATGGCCGTATCGAGCGGGCAAAGCAGAGGGCCAATCTTGAGGCAGAAATCAAAAAGCTTGATGCCGCCTGCAGGACGGCCAAACAGATAAATCGTAAGAACGAACTCTTCTACCAGCTGAAAGAAAAGCAACGTGAACTTGAGGCGCTTCGCCGTGCTGAGGGGGAGATTAAATGACGGCTGATCTTATCGAACAGCAAGCTGAAGCCGATGAAAACAATGCGAACCTTGTACCTCTACTTCAGAAGGTGCTCGGTTCCTGCAACATAAACTTTCTCTTTGGCGCAGGCGTCAATGGTGGCCCTTCCGGCGCGATACCTTCGTTTGACTGCTTCTCTGACACGATTGCCGAGATGGACAATCTCGGATTGCCCACAGACATAGGGATAGAACGAGCTCTGCAGGGGTGCGCAGACGAGGGGATACGCCAACAGGTTTTGGAAAAGTTCGTTGAAGAATTCAATAGCAACCAGAACTACCAGTTAGACCACCCTTCACTTGTCAACCTCAATAGGCTTCTGAAAGATGCCCACAAAGCAGTAAGCATCGCGGAGAATAGGCATCCTGAGAGCAAGCGCATAAATGTGTTCACGCTTAACTATGATCGCATTGTCGAAGAGCTCTTAGACGCTGCCGGATTCTTTAATTACGCGCTGAAGAAAGAATCGAAGTCTTTCCTCCCCTTCGATGTCGTAGGCTACGACACTGCAAAACGCACCTTCATACCGACATTTGCGGTCTACAAGCTTCATGGCTCCGTTAATTCAAGTCGCGTGCTCCGAGCAGAGGACATTGTGTTTCCCGGGCAGGATAAGCTGGGAAGTGTCATCTCAAACTTCTACGAAACCCTTTTCGCCATGAAGGGCGAGCTGTTACGTAAAAACGCTGCGCTCTTCGTCCTCGGCTACTCGTGGTCAGACGAACATGTGAACGACATCATCAGCAGTGCTATAGACAATGGCCTCACGGTGGTGTTCCCCAAATACAGCGAGAACGACGAATTGCCTCCAGAGCTTGAGGGCAGGGTGGAAGTTATTCCTCCAGCAAATCCGAAATGCGATACAACCGCTACCTTAGCGAGGCTCTTTGAGCGGGCGATGCCTCGATGAAGGTAGGGCGCGTAACAAGAGTTGATGGTATTCGGGTTTCGGCAACGTTCTATGAGCGGCTGCATCCGTTTCTCGTTCGTAACGGCAAGCCTGCGGCATCGCCGCGCATCAACTCGTTTGTGAAGACGAATGTCGGGCTTGATAGCGTCATCTGTCAGATTGTAGGCGAGCATGAGGCGGAGTTCGACAAGGTCAGCACGGTTTCTCGTGCAGAACAGGCGGCGCCAGTTGGGGCCTTCGTAGTTGACCTAGAAGTGCGCGGATATATTGCAAACGGCACCTTCAAAGGTGGGCTTCGCTGCTTGCCAATCGTTGGCGCAGGTATCGAGATGCTTAGTGGCGAAGAGCTGGCGATGCTCTACTCATCCAATGGATCAAAGCCCATGAGGATAGGGCGCAGCCTTTTTGATGAGACCAACGACGTGTACATTGATGCGGGAAAACTGATGGCCAGCCATATTGGTGTGTTCGGCAATACTGGAAGCGGCAAGTCAAATACACTTGCCAGCATTCTCAACAAGTATTCAAGCCTGATTCCGAGTGGTGGTAGCAACGCCCGAATCATCGTCTTCGACCTCAATAATGAGTACGGTGGAGATGCGATAGTCTCATCGGGGCAGAAGACTATTTATCACCTGAACACGCGTGTGAAAACGGTAGTGCCTGGTATGGGCATCCCCCTTGATGTCGATGCACTCAGCGAGGACAGCTGGGGAACAATCATGCAAGCGACTCAGAAGACCCAGATGCCAATCGTGCGCCGCGCTTTCTGGAGCTGGAAAAACCAGACGCAAAACGATTTCATTGCAGAGTTGCGGCAGTCTCTCGTGGACAAGCGCAGTGCACTGTTCTTTGCGCTGCGCAATTACTGCGCTGGCATGGTGGTGGGGATTGGAGACCTAGCCTTTAACAATTCAACACAGGGTTTTTACTACGCTAGAACTGCGGGTGCGCACAATGCTGGCGACTATATAAATGCTGGTAGCGATATAGACGTCATATCTATCGCTTTGAACGTCACACACCTAGAAGAGTTCTACCTCTGGCTGGCAATGGAAGCAGCTCGTGCTGCAGAAAGCGGAATTAACTTCGAGTTTGTACAACCTCTACTGCCGAGGGCTAAAGCGGTCATACGAAATTTAGGAAAGCTCTTCTCGCATAGTGCTGGAGCTCCACTCGATTCTTTGTTCCAAGATAAAAATATCACCGTGATTCAACTTGCTGACGTCAATGCGAGCAGTCGCGAGATGCTTCCGTCTCTGCTAGCCGAATTGGTCATGCAGGATGCTGCGACATCGAAAGGTGATGGAGCGCCGCAGAAGATAACGACGTTGGTGATTGATGAGGCTCACAACCTCCTTGGCTATGACGCGGAACAGTCTGACCTTGTTCACGACAATACGCTTCGCATCTTCGAGCGCGTGATAAAAGAAGGCCGAAAGTTCGGCGTGTTTCTTTGCCTGGCAAGCCAGAGACCAAGTGATATCTCTCCGACCATTACCTCACAGATTCACAACTACTTTATCCACAAGCTTGTGAATCCAAATGATATCGAGCGTATTCGCAGAACGGTTAGTTTCATGGGCGAAGGCAGTTTGGCGATGTTGAGCGCTCTTGGGCAAGGAGAATGCATTATAAGTGGGCCGTCGCTCTATATGCCTCAGTTCGTATATATCGAGCAACTAAACAAGGATAACCAGCCAAACAGCAGCGATTTGGATTTGTTTGGCGAAGAAGGAATCCTGACTAATAACACGCCAGAAGTATGGAAGCTTTAGCAATGGATAAAATTAGCCGTACAACATCTGATTTGACACTAGAAAACATCGACAAGCTTACCAACCTGTTCCCGCAGGTTGCTACCGAGGTTAAAGACGAGAATGGCGTTGTTAAACCTAGCGTCGACTTCGACGCTTTGCGTGATCTTCTTGGGGATGTTGCCGAAGGCCAGCGCGAGCGTTACCAGTTCACATGGCCGGGCAAGACAGAGGCAAAGCTTGAGGCGCGTAAGCCCTGCGACAAGACGCTGCGCCCACATCCTGAAAAGTCAGTTGACTGGGATACCACCCAGAACGTCTACATCGAGGGCGACAACCTGGACGCGCTCAAGGTCATGCGGGAGACGTATGCCGGTAAGGTAAAGCTCATCTACATCGACCCGCCCTACAACACAGGACATGACTTCATCTATGATGACGACTTTGCCCAAACGCATGAGGAGTACGACGCGCAGAGCGGCGAATACGACGAGGAGGGCGGCAGGCTCGTCGCCAACCTCGAAGGCAACGGCCGCTTCCATTCCGACTGGTGTTCGATGATATATCCGCGCCTGCTCCTGGCGCGCGATCTACTTTCCAGTGATGGGGTCATCTTCATCAGCATCGACGACAACGAGAGCACGAACCTCCGCAAGATTTGCGACGAGGCGTTTGGCGCAGGCTGCTTTGTCGGAGATGTGATTTGGCAAAAGACGTATTCACCAAGAAATGATTCAAAGGGAATTCCCACCGTAGCCGAACACTTACTGGTTTTTGCAAAAAACAGTGGATGGACACCTAAACGTTTGCCTAGGACAGAGGCCATGAATGCTGGATATGGGTCGCCCGATGGCGACGGCATGCCGTGGGCATCGGACAACCCGGCCGCCCCTGGTGCGGTCACGCATCAAGGGATGGTGTATGGCATACAGCATCCGTTTACGGGTGAGGTTATGTATCCGCCAACATCTTCATGTTGGCGGATCGGACAACCCGGCCTATTGGAGCTCATGTGCGAATGGGCGCCTTACGAGTTGCGCGATATTGATGATGGAGCGCGTAGGGCAGAGATTTGCGGCATAGATAAGAATGCAGTGAGGAAGGGTGTCAAGGCCGTCATGCTTTCCGTGCCTCTTGAGGATGCCAGGAAGCTGGCACAGATACGCTACGACGCAGGTGCATGGCCTCTACTATACTTCACGGGCGGAGGCAAGGGCGGAATGCGTAGGAAGCGCTATCTCGACGAATCACAGGGACGCGTAGCTGATAATCTGTGGACGCATGAGGAAGTCGGCCACACTGATGAGGCCAAGAAGCAGCTGAAAAAGCTCTTTGGCGGCTCGGCTCCGTTCGACACGCCCAAGCCCGTTCGCCTCATGGATCGTATCCTCACTATCGCGAGTGACCCAGATTCCCTCGTTATCGACTTCTTCTCCGGCTCTGCCTCAATGGCGGAGGCCGTCATGCGCAAGAATGCCGAGGATGGTGGTAAACGCCGCTTCATCCTCGTGCAGATACCAGAGGAGGCATCTGGCCAGTTCTCTACCCTTACCGACATCGGCGAAGAGCGCATCCGTCGCGTGGGAAAGAAGATAGTCGAAGAAGCAGAGGCGTCAAACAAGCAGCTCAAGATTGGCGGGGATTCCAAGCCCGTTCCCGACATCGGCTTCCGTGTGTTCAGTATCGACAGCTCCAACTTCCTGGACACCTACAGCGAACCCGGTGAGCAGACCCAGGCGAGCCTGCTGAGCCTTGTGGACAACCTCAAGGAAGACCGCACGCCTGAAGACCTGCTCTTCCAGGTGTTGCCAGCCTTCCGCATCCCTTACTCCGCTCACGTGGAGAAGATGGACGTTGCAGGTGCCACCTGCTTCAACGTAAACGACGGTCAGCTCATAGCCTGCTTCGACATGCCGGTGAGTACGGATGCCATAGAGGAGATTGCGCAGATGAAGCCCATCTACGCCGTCTTCCGCGATGCGTCCTTCGCCAGTGACTCCGACGCCGCCAACTTCGAGGAGCTCTTCAAGACCTACAGCCACGATACCGTGAGGCGGGTGATCTAGGTGGGCGAGCTTTCACACTATGGTGACGCCGTACAGGCCATCAAGCAGGCGATACTCAAGAGTCAGTACGAGGCCGCCAAGGGTGTCAACGCGCAGCAGCTGGCGCTCTACTACTCCATTGGCGGGTACATCTCGGCCAACACGCGCGCGGGCATGTGGGGCAGTGGCGCCATCGACACCATCAGCTCGCAGCTGCAAAGGGAGCTGCCTGGGCTTCGGGGCTTCTCGGCAACCAATCTCAAGTATATGAGACTGTTTTACGAGGCCTGGAGTGGCAAGGGGTCTTCCGACTGTATTTCGTCACTCGCGAGTGACGAAACGGCGGGGGTCGTCCCGGTTTGCAATCCGTCAGTTGCAAGTGACGGATTGCCAGACCGCAGCATGAAGGAGATTCGGCACTTGCAACTGCCGAATTTGAATGCAGACGCCATGACTGATTTTCTTGCCATCGGTTTCACGCACCATCGCGAGATCCTTTCATCCGTCAAGGATCTTGACGAGCGTCTCTTCTACATCAACGCATGCGCAAAGAACCACTACTCGGTCTCCGAACTCAGGCGCACGATTGCACGCGATGACTTCCACCACCAGGGCAAGATTCCCAACAACTTCATGCAGGCAATCCCGCAGGAGCAGTGTGCCCTACGAGCCATCAGCACATTCAAGGACGAGTACCTGCTTGACTTCATCAACGTGGAGGAGCTTGGCGTGCGCGACGGCGAAGACGTTGACGAGCGCGTGGTGGAGCAGGGTATCGTCCACAACATCAAGAACTTCATTATTGAGTTCGGCCGAGACTTCGCCTTCGTGGGCAACCAGTACCACCTGGAGGCCTTCGGCGAAGATCAGTACATTGACCTCTTGTTCTTCAATCGTGAGCTGAACTGCCTCGTGGCGGTGGAGCTGAAGGCAGGTCCCTTCAAGACTGCGTATCTTGGCCAGCTGAGCGGGTATCTGAGCGTTCTCGATGGCTACGTGAAGAAGCCCCACGAGAACGACTCCATAGGCATCGTCCTCTGCAAGGACGCCAATAGGGCGTTTGTTGATTACGTCGTGCGCGATTTTGACAAGCCGATGGGAGTTGCCACCTACAAGATGACGCAGGACATGCCCCAGGAGCTCCGCGACGCTCTTCCACCCATCGAGGGCCTGCGCGCGCTTCTTGAGGAAAGCGGGGACTAATCGTGCACTTCAAGTTCAAGAAGCAGCAGTATCAGGCCGATGCCGCCAAGGCAGTCTGCGATGTGTTCGAGGGCCAGCCGAACGCAAGCCCTCTTGCGTTCCTGCGCGACCTCGGCGCCACCACAAGAAGAGACGGACAGGCCCAGATTCAGATTGGGTCTGATACAGGCTACGGCAATGCTTCCATACAGCTAACAAGCGACCGGCTGCTTGCCAACGCCAGGCGTGTGCAGCGGGCCAACCAGATCGCAGAGTCCAGCTCCCTGAGCGCCGACATCGGAGGCGTGTGCCTCGATGTGGAGATGGAGACCGGCACAGGCAAGACCTACGTCTACATCAAGACGATGTTCGAGCTCAACCGCCTCTACGGCTGGAGCAAGTTCATCGTCGTCGTGCCGTCCATCGCCATCCGCGAGGGCGTGAACAAGACCTTCGAGACCACCGAGCAGCACTTCTTCGAGCAGTATGGTAAGCGGATAAGACACTTCATCTACAACAGCGACCGCCTGGTGGAGCTCGACCGCTATGCCGAGGACGACGGCATCTGCTGCATGATCATCAACATGCAGGCGTTCAACACTTCCATGAAGGAGGGCGCCAGGAACAAGTACGCACGCAAGATCTTCGAGTCGCAGGATGACTTCCAGTCGCGCCGCCCCATCGACGTGATCGCGGCGACGCACCCCATCATCATTCAGGACGAGCCCCAGAAGATGGGCGGTAAGGCGACGCAGCAGGGCATGAGGCGCTTCGACCCGCTCTTCTCGCTCACGTATTCCGCCACCATCCCCAGGAACAAGAAAGGTGAGCCCCTTCACAACCTGGTCTACGAGCTGGACACGCTCGACGCCTACAACCAGCGTCTGGTGAAGCGCATCGAGGTGAAGGGCTTCGAGCTCAAGAATATGCGCGGCACCGACGGCTACCTCTACCTGCAGGACGTGCTGGTAAGCCACAGCAAGCCGCCCGTTGCCGTGATAGAGCACAAGCGCCTCTCCGCCACGGGGACGGTGCGCAAGGTCATCGGGCGCTTCAACGTGGGAGACTCCCTCTACGAGGCAAGCGGCGAAACCAAGCTTGAGGCCTATCGCGACCTCGTCATCGCCCCCGATGGTATCGTTCCCGACATGGAGGGGCAGACCGCCTGCGTGCGCTTCCTCAACGGCGAGGTCATCTACAAGGGCGAAGTTCACGGCGACTCCGCCGAAGACGACATGCGCCGCGTGCAGATTCGCGAGACTATTCTGAGCCACCTCGAGAAGGAGGATGCGCTCTTCTTGCGCGGCATCAAGTGTCTCTCGCTCTTCTTCATCGACGAGGTAGCCCGCTACCGAGCCTACGACGATGATGGAAACGAGCTCACGGTGGGCTACGGCAAGGTCTTCGAGGAAGAATACGAGCGCTGCATCAAAGAGTACATGGATCAGCTGCCGTTCGACGAGCCGCACCGCGCCTACCTGGCCGGAATCAGCGCGCGTGACACGCACAAGGGCTACTTCTCCATCGACAAAAAGGGCCATGCCATCGATTCCGCCGTGAAGCGCGGAAGCGACATGTCCGACGACGAGGGAGCCTACGACCTCATCCTGAAAAACAAGGAGAGACTGCTCTCCTTCGAGGAGCCCACGCGCTTCATCTTCAGCCACTCCGCCCTGCGCGAGGGCTGGGACAATCCCAACATCTTCCAGATCTGCACGCTCAAGCACTCGGACAGCGAGACGGGCAAGCGCCAGGAGGTGGGCCGAGGACTCCGCCTGTGCGTGGATGCGAGCGGCGAGCGGCAGGACGCTGCAACGCTGGGGGAAGACGAGGTGCAGCAGGTGAACGTGCTCACCGTCGTGGCCTCCGAGAGCTATGCGGACTTCACCAAATCGCTGCAGAGCGACATCAGGAGCGGCCTGCACGCACGCCCCACGACGGTCTCGGACGACTTCTTCAAGGGAAAGACGGTCGCGTTGTCAAACGGCACCGAAGTGACCTTCAGCGAACGGGAGTCCAAGATCGCCTACGCCTGGCTACTTCAGAACAACTACGTGGACTTCGAGGGCGCGCCGACCGACCGCTTCCGCGACGAGGGCTTCAACGAGGTGGCTGTTGAGCGCCTACCCGAGGATATGCGACCCAAGGCGTCCGCCATCGAGGCGCTCGTGCGAAGCGTCTACGACCCGCATGCTCTCGACGGAATGGTGAGCAACGGCCTCGAGCGCAAGGTGTCCGCCAACAGGCTCAACGACAACTTCGAGAAGAGGGAGTTCCAAGAGCTCTGGCAGCGCATCAACGGCAAGCACGCCTATACGGTTGAATTCGACAGCCAGCAGCTCATCGACCACGCGATTGACCGTATAAATCGCGATCTCGTCGTGAGCGAGGTCTCCTATGCGATGACCGTTGGTTCTCAGAACAAGGACATGAGCAGGGACGATGTTGAGGCGGCGGGCCAGTTCAAGGTGCGCCGCACCGCTCAGAAGAAGGTCAACGCGGGTGACGTGACGGGGGTCACCTATGACCTTCTGGGCGAGATATCAGCCCAGGCGAGGGTGACGCGCCGCACCGCCGCCGCCATCCTCCAGGGCATCAGGCCCGAGAAGTTCGCCCTCTACGCGACCAATCCGGAGGAGTTTATCGCGAAGGTCTCCAGCCTCATCGTGGGTGAGAAGGCGACGATGGTGGTCGACCACATCGAGTACCACGCGATTGACGACAAGTATGACTCCGGTATCTTTACCGAGTGCATGCCCAAGAACGCGAGCAGCGCCATGAGCGTGAGCAAGGGCATCCAGGATTACGTGTTCCCCGACTCAGACGGCGAGGCCGGCTTCGCACACGACCTCGACGCTGCCGATGAGGTGGCGGTGTACGCCAAGCTTCCGAGGACGTTCACCATCCCCACACCGGTCGGCAACTATGCGCCTGACTGGGCAATCACTTTCAAGCAGGGAAGCGTCAAGCACGTGTACTTCGTGGCGGAGACCAAGGGCACGCTGGACTCGCTTGAGCTGCGCGGGGTGGAGCAGGCGAAGATTGCCTGCGCCAAGAAGCTCTTCAACGAGGCGAGCACATCCGACGTCCGCTATCACGAGGTGACTAACTACAATGACTTGCTCCAGCTTGTGAACGGCGGCATGGAGTAAGGGACAGTTTCGATAAGCAGCACAACTTGGTTAAGTAGTGGGTACAGCTTGTACCCACTACCATGCGCCCCAACTGCGTCTGCCCTGCCCCGAGCCCGAAGGCAGGGGCAGTCGCTTTAGGGTCACCTCCTGTCGTTGAGGACGTTCTTGTGGTGGCGTAGGACCTAAATTCCCGGAGAGTTATGACATGGTCGGCAGCTTGTAGCCCAGCCTGTCGAAGATGTCTCGCTGCCTCCCGGTGACCTCCAGCACCCTGGGCCTGTGGCCCTTCCGCGTGTGGCGCTCGATGGTCTCCACCTCGTCGAGCAGGCCCTCGAGCGTGTGCTCCTCGTCGAGCCCCGTCTCGCGCATGCGGCGACGCAGCCACGCCGCCGGCACGAGCGCGACGAACGTCACGAACAGCTTCCCCGCGAGCGTCCCCTCGGTGGACACGCGCGGAGTGCGGAGGTCGAGCAGGGACTTGACGTCGCCGAAGCGCTTCTCTATGGCGTCCTTGTCGCGATAGGCGGCCAGCGCCTCGAAGGGACCCATGACCTCGTTGGAGAACAGCGCGAAGTACCCCGCGCGGGCCGTGGCGGCCGCGATGGCCGCGTCCCTGCCCACCGGCCTGCCGCGCACGACCTCGAAGTACTCGTCGTAGTGGCGCTCGTGGGCCCGGGCGCGCCTG
>ERZ773005.308-NODE-308-length-41124-cov-3.902822_pt1 | contig 41124 bp, 38 predicted proteins | sample MGYA00580666_ERZ773005 | MGnify/ENA primary metagenome ERZ773005 (study PRJEB29015, sample SAMEA2737999) | human oral metagenome | biome: human oral; feature: human-associated habitat; material: dental | place: China | collected 2061 ...
ATTTCAATTGATGATATTTTTGAAGAGTACTATGAATATGGTCAACAAATGAAACAATACGTTTGCGACACTTCTGTGATTTTAAATGATGCATTAGATCAAGGAAAACGTGTATTATTCGAAGGAGCACAAGGGGTGATGTTGGATATCGACCAAGGAACATATCCATTTGTAACATCTTCTAACCCAGTAGCTGGTGGGGTTACGATTGGTAGTGGTGTTGGACCTTCAAAAATTAATAAAGTCGTTGGGGTATGTAAAGCATATACTTCTCGTGTAGGGGATGGACCTTTCCCAACAGAATTATTCGATGAAATCGGCTCACGTATTCGTGAAGTCGGACGTGAATACGGAACAACTACTGGACGTCCAAGACGCGTGGGGTGGTTTGATAGCGTTGTAATGCGCCACTCTAAACGTGTATCAGGCATTACAAACTTAAGCTTGAACAGTATTGACGTATTAACTGGTTTAGAAACAGTAAAAATTTGTGTGGCTTACCGCAAACCGAATGGAGAAGAAATTTCCCATTACCCAGCAAGCTTAGTCGAATTAGGTCAATGTGAACCAGTCTATGAAGAATTACCAGGTTGGAGCGAAGATATTACAGGATGCCGTTCACTAGAAGAACTACCAGAAAATGCACGTAACTATGTACGTCGTATTTCAGAATTAGTCGGCGTTCGCATTTCTACTTTCAGTGTAGGACCAGATAGAGAACAAACCAACATTTTAGAAAGTGTTTGGGCATAAAAAAGAATAGAGTAAAGGAAGATTGATATGAAGAAAATTCTAGTTGTAGATGATGAGAAACCAATCTCAGACATCGTCAAGTTTAGTCTTTCAAAAGAAGGATTTGAGGTCATTACCGCATTTGATGGTGAAGAAGGACTTGCTGCTTTCCATGAAAAAAATCCAGATTTAGTCATTTTGGACTTAATGTTACCAAAAATTGATGGATTAGAAGTTTGTCGTGAAATTCGTAAAACAAGCCATGTTCCTATTATCATGGTAACGGCCAAAGATTCTGAAATTGATAAAGTGTTAGGTCTGGAATTAGGTGCAGACGATTACGTAACAAAACCTTTCTCAAACCGAGAATTAATAGCGCGTGTAAAAGCAAACTTACGTCGTCAACAATTAGCTCCAGCCGAAGCAGAAGAAGAAAAAACAGCTAACGAAATTGTTTTAGGCGCTTTAACGATTCATGAAGATGCCTATGTAGTTTCAAAACGTGGTGAAGAAATCGAATTAACGCATCGAGAATTTGAATTGCTTCATTATTTAGCAAAACATATCGGACAAGTGATTACTCGTGAACACTTATTACAAACGGTATGGGGTTATGATTACTTTGGGGATGTTCGTACAGTAGACGTAACAGTTCGTCGTTTACGTGAAAAAATTGAAGACACACCGAGTCATCCAACATGGATTATGACTCGCCGTGGGGTAGGATATTATATTAAAACCCCAGACCAAGAAAAAGAAGCTTAAACAACGAATGCGCTTTTCCTTGCCATGGTATATTCTGGCAAGAAAAGCGTATTTTGCTAAAAAGTAGAGGAGAAAGTGACTCATGAAGAAGATGAAACGATTTTTTCGTTCCATTCAATTTAAGATTCCAATGCTGTTTATCTTGCTCTTGATGATTTCGTTGCAACTCATTGTCGCGAACTTCTTAACGCAATTAGAATCTCAAATGATTTCGAACTTTCAGGAACAAATTCAGCTACAAGTAGGGTTTTTGAAAAATAATGTGCAGCCAATTTTAGCTAAGGATACAACAGACGAGGCCAAATCGGCTGAAATATCGCAATTATTACAAGATTATCCAACAGGGAATAGTATTGTAGAAATTCGTATTATGGATATGCAGGGATATATTTTGGGAACTACGAATCAAACGCAGCAATCAATTGTTGGGACTCGTTCTACAGAGGCTGATGTGCAACAAGTGGTCGTCTCAAATACTGTGTACAGTTATAACTATATTGACGGAGATTCTAGATATTGGAAATACGTTTCACCAATTGATCCCGTCAGTGGGGTTTCAGGAAATCCAGTGGGAATCATTTCGGTAACGTCTAATATTGAATCGCGGTATACCCAAGTTAAAGATATTGGGATTATCTTTATTAGTTCTTCCATTTTTATTATTATTTTAGCGATTGTGATTACGGTCATGATTTCTCAAGGGATTACTCGTCCGATTGCTGAAATGAAACAACAGACAGAACAAATTGCAGAAGGAAACTATACGGGTGAAGTGATGATTTACGGAGACGATGAGCTTGGGCAGTTAGGACAAGCGATTAATGATTTATCTGTAAAAATTAAAGAAGCCCAAGAAGGAACAGAAGCGGAGCGGCAACGTTTAGACAGTGTCCTACGTCATATGAGTGATGGGGTTATTGCAACAGACCGTCGTGGAAGAATTGTAATTATTAATGCGGCTGCATTGGATGTTTTGAATTTACGAAATGAGCGGATTATTGGAACGCCATTGCTTGAAGTATTGCGTTTAGATAATAGTGTTTCTTTTAGAGATTTATTGGAATCTCAAGAAGAGCGAATGATTACAATTGAGGAAGATGGAGAAGAAACCATTGTTCAATGTGAAATCTCTGTAATTCAACGTGAATCTGGATTTATTAGTGGTCTTGTGTGCGTGTTAACGGACGTTACGGAACAAGAGAAAATTGACCGCGAACGTCGTAATTTCGTATCAAATGTTTCTCACGAATTAAGAACTCCATTAACGAGTATTAAGAGTTATACAGAAGCGTTAGTGGACGGGGCATGGGAAAACAAAGAAATCGCTCCGGAGTTTCTGAATGTCATTGAAACCGAAACGGATCGAATGATGCGTATGATTACCGACTTACTGAACTTATCACGGATGGACCAAAATCGATTAGAACTTGATAAAGAGTTTGTGAATATGAATGAACTCGTGAAGCATATTGTGAATCGATTTGATATGGTTTTACAATCTGACCAATATAGAGAAAAGAACTATCGAATTCTCACAGATATTACCCAAAGAAATCTATGGGTAGAAATCGACCAAGATAAGATGACGCAAGTATTAGATAATATTATCAATAATGCGATTAAATATTCTCCAGATGGGGGACGGATTATTGTTCGACTCATGGAAACTCATACCGACCTTATTGTTAGTGTGAGTGATGAAGGACTAGGAGTTCCGCGTAAAGATATTCCTCACCTATTTGATCGTTTCTATCGTGTAGATAAAGCTCGTTCAAGAGCAATGGGCGGTAGTGGACTAGGTCTTGCGATTTCTAAAGAAGTTGTACAACTTCATGGAGGAAAAATCTGGGTGAATAGTATTGAAAATAAAGGATCCACATTCTTTATTTCATTACCTTATGTTCCATTTGAAGAGGATGGTGAATGGGATGAAATTTAAAAATTTTCGAGTACTCTTATCGACCTTATTTGTGTTGATGATCCTTAGCTTTGTATTTACGTATTTAATTGTTATTCGCCCAGTTGAGTTTTTTGGAGTTAAAAAGCAATCAACTAATCTGACGACCTCTCAAGATTCCGGAGCGCAGATTCGAGCGAACTATACGCTTGAGGATGTGTTTAGACCAACGCGCCTTGTCTTAACTAATAACAATAAGTTTGAAATGACAAGTCAAATGTCGATTCTAAGAGAAGTAAATACCTTTCTTTCAAAAAGCTTTTCGAATCTAACACGGTTGTCGAACTTAGATGATACTAGTTATGAGAACCTTGTTTTAAGAGAAGCTCATTCGCAAATCTTATTTGATGGTTTGCTTTCTTTTGGAATTATGAATCGGTATTTTGACGGGTTGAATGAGGATTATGTGAATGAGAGATTTTCACGGATTGTTATTCGAACAGATGAACCGCATACGGCATACTTTGTCAATGATGAAAATAAAAATGTGTACAGTGCGAAAATCGATGAAAGCTTAAGTGCGAAGATGGATGCTTTGTATAAATCAGATGAATTTTATGAAGTAGAATCGTATCGAGGAAAGACAAAACAATTCTTTGTGGAGCAAGATAAGGTAAACGTTGAACAATCTGCGTATTTGATTGAGCAAATTCCAATTACCTTCTATATCCGCCAACTCTTTTCAAATCAAACGGAAATTAGAACACGTGGAGATGGAAAGAGTGTGGTGTATAACGACAATTTATCGCAATTGAAGATGGATCGTACAACGAATATCATTACTTTCTTTGAAAATAAACCAGGGGATGAAACCCTTCTTTATACGAATAACTTAACGCAGACTTTTACACAGATGAAGCGTCTAGGCGGATGGCAGTTAGGAATGAGTTTTTCTTCAGTAGATTTAAGTTCCAATATAGTAGAGTATGTTCGGTATGTGAGCTCCTATCCAATTCTTTCTAGCGGAAGAGAAGGAATGACTCAAGTAAAAGCGACTACAAATGGAATTGAAAAATTAAGAACTTCCTCTTTAATTGCGCAAACACCTCTACCAACCAAAAATAAAAAAGTAACGATTGTTGGTGGAAAAGATATTGTAGCGGAACTGCTTAATGAAGGGTTCTCCATGAATGAGATAGAAGATATTCGAATTGGTTATTCTTGGACAACCAGCAGCGAAAACAATCAAATCGTAGAATTTATTCCGACTTGGTATATAAAAATAAATAACAAATGGAAGACATTATCAGAATTAAAAGCGGATAAAAAAGCCGGAGATGCCGCGAATAAACAAACAGTAGGGGGTGACGGAGATGGACTTTAGAAGAAGTGCAATCGTATTGATTGTTTGTTTCTTTTTCCTAGATGTATTCCTATTTGGACTCGTTTGGCAGAAAAAGGTAGAATCTAAAACCCCTTTGAATACAAGTATTAACGTCATCGATCAGATGAAACAAGATGGAATTACATTGCCGTCACTAACTTCAACGGATGAAACGGCTCCGATTATCCAACTAACCCCTGTTTCCATTGAGTCAGGTTTGAATAATTTACAAAACCAGATTGTGTCATTGGAAAAAAATGTCATCAATGCAGAGTTAGTACCACCGATTCAGTTAAGTCTATCGAATCCAGTAAATGCGGAGAGTTTTAATGACTTAACAGCTTTTATCAATAATAAGGTTTTATTCGGTGATAAATATGTATGGTCTTCTTATAATGCGACTACACGTAAAGTAATTTATACGCAAAAAGCAGATAAATTGAGTATTATGGATGGAACCAGCCAAATTATTGTCACATTGAATACGAATGACCAAGCCGTTAGTTATGAACAAACCTATGCGGGAAATGTACAAGTGCTTGGAAATGAGAGAAGTTTAATTACTGCTCAAAGCGCTGTTGAAGTGTTATTCCTAGCGGGAAAGATTCCAGCAAAATCAACAGTTTCAACGGTTAAGTTATCTTACTTCCAATCGTTAGTGCTAAAAGAATTTTCTATTTATTCTCCTGCTTGGTATGTTGAAATACGTCAAGCGGATGGTCAGTTAGTGGCGCGTCGTGTGGATGCGATTCATGGGACCGTATTAACCAATGAAACCTTAGAAACAACGAATACGCAAACGCAGCGTACAACAACCAATAACACAACAACACAAACAGTGCAACAACAATAGAAGGGACATAGTATGCAAGAATTAGGTTTTAAAGTGAGTTTATTAGCGAGTGGTAGTTCAGGTAATGCAACTTATATTGAGACTCCTAAGCAAAAATTATTAGTGGATTGTGGACTCACTGGTAAAGCTATTAGTGCGCAAATGGAGAAAATAAATCGTTCTATATCGGATATTGATGCGATTTTAGTGACTCATGAGCATTCAGATCACATCAAAGGAATTGGAGTGCTTGCAAGAAAGTATGGCATTCCTATTTATGCAAACGAAAAAACATGGGCAGCAATGTCTGGAAAAATTGGAAAGGTCGCTCTTGAGCAACAAGAGATTTTCAATACAGGAGACACACTGACTTTTGGAGATATTGATGTGATGAGTTTTGCGGTTTCTCATGATGCGGCGGCTCCACAGTTTTATAGCTTCCAAAAGGATCAACGCCAATTTGTTATGCTAACGGATACTGGATATGTGAGTGACAAACTTCGTGCGCTTCTCAAAAATGCCAATGCGTATTTAATTGAAAGCAATCATGATCTTGAAATGTTAAGAATGGGACCTTATGCGTGGCATTTAAAACAACGAATCTTAAGTGATAAAGGCCATTTATCCAATGATGATGGGGCTTTAGCCATGTGTGAAATGCTTGGGGACCAGACGAAACGCATTTATTTAGGCCATTTAAGTCAAGACAATAATATGAAGGAAATTGCTTATCAAACAGCAGAATCCGTATTTAGAACTCACGATAAAGGAGTTCATCATTCCTTCGAATTATTTCATACGGATCCGTATGAGCCTACAAGCCTATTTGAAGTTTAAATTCTTAGGAATAATGCAAGAGATTTTTAAATAGACTATAAGTGTTTGTTCACACAAAATTCATATTTAGAATTTATCTTTAAAGTAACAACGAGAGGAGTGAGCAAATGGAAGAAGAACAACAAAAACAGTTAAGAAAACGTAAGAATAAAAGCTTTAGAAATGGCTTTGTTGGTGGGATTGTTGGAGGAACCATTGCAGTCGCAAGTGGAATTGGAATTATGGCGATTACAAATCCTTTAAACCATCAAACACCAACGCCTACTACGCAAGCTTCAGAGAGTAATGTAACGACTACAAAAACCTCTACAGCTGCTGCAAATACAAATAATGATATTTCTAAGGTTGTAGAAAATGTAAAAAATGCAGTGGTTTCTGTTATTAACAAACAATCGTCTGGCCGTAATTCTCTTTACGGGACTCAGCAGCAACAACAACAATCAAATGATGAATTAACGACAGCTTCAGAAGGAAGTGGCGTTATTTATAAAAAAGAAAATGGATATGCCTACATCGTAACGAACAATCACGTCATTGCAAATTCGCAAGAGTTAGAAGTTCTTTTAGCAGATGGAACTAGGGAAAAGGCAGAATTAGTTGGGAGTGACCAATGGACGGACTTAGCAGTGATTCGTATTCCAGCAGATAAAGTAAGTACTGTAGCGGAATTTGCGAACTCTGATGAGGTAAAAGCAGGACAAACGGCTATTGCGATTGGATCTCCTCTCGGCAGTGAATTTGCTACCAGTGTTACGCAAGGGATTGTTTCTGCAAATAATCGTCCAGTTCCAACAGATGTGGATGGCGATGGTCAACAAGATTGGATTGTAAATGCGATTCAAACCGATGCGGCAATTAATCCAGGGAACTCAGGTGGAGCTCTTATTAATAGCGCGGGACAAGTCATTGGGATTAACTCTATGAAGATTTCTAAATCCTCTGTTGAAGGTATGGGATTTGCAATTCCAAGTAATGAGGTCGTAAACATCATTAATGAATTGGAAAAAAATGGTAAAATCGTTCGTCCAGCTCTAGGAATTTCAATGGTGAACTTATCGAATGTGAATTCACAGGCTGTTAATCAATTGAATTTACCAAAAGATGTGAAGAGTGGTGTAGTGGTTGCTGAAGTGTCTTCTAAGGGAAGTGCAAAAGCGGCAGGACTTCAACCATATGATGTCATTGTAGAAATGGATGGCCAAAAAGTAGAGGGAATTCAAAATCTAAGAAAAATACTCTATAGCCATAAAGTGGGAGATAAATTGGAAGTAACGTATTATCGTAACGGACAAAAACAAACAACCACAGTTTCCTTAACAGAAACCAATAACCCAAGTTTATAAAGTAAATGAAGAATCGGATTACCAATGTGTAATCCGATTTTTTTTGACTTATCCGCAAACTTATCCACCGAATTGTGGATAACTCTGTGGAAAAGTCTTTGGAAAACTCCTTGTCAAGTCCAAACAGTGGGAAACACCTTTTGAAAATAGAAAGTGATAAAAGGCCTAGAATAAGGATTTTGATTGGAAAAAGTTATAAACATGAAAAAGAATTATTGTGGATAACTTTTTTATAAAATGACAAAGAACGTTGATATAACAGTGTTTTTAAAAGGTCAGGTTTAGTGTGTATAACTGTGGATAACTGACTTATCCCTCCGAAAATTAAATATAACATTTATGTAACATTTAAATGAATGGAATCTATATCTAGGGGCTATGGATAAAAACTGTCAAAATTTAGTGGCGAACATGTGTACATGTGGATAACTTTGTGGATAAGTAGGGGATAAGAGGATAAAACAAGCATTTTTCCTCAAAAAAAGGTAAGATATTGGATGAAGTGAGGGGATAATATGAATATCACAATTGTGAGTGTTGGAAAATTAAAAGAAAAATATTTAAAACAAGGAATAGATGAATACGCAAAACGCTTAGGCAGCTACTGCAAGTTCCAAGTAGTGGAAGTGCCAGACGAGAAGGCTCCTGAAAACTTAAGTGATAAAGAAATGGAGCAAGTACTCGAAAAAGAAGGAGAACGCATCCTTGCTAAAATTAAAGATGGGGACGTGGTTGTGGCCATGGCAATTGAAGGAGACTTAGTGAGTTCAGAGCAACTCGCCAAAGAGATGGATACTTTTGCGCTCCATGGTAAGAGTTCGATGGTCTTTGTTATTGGGGGATCTCTAGGGTTAAGCCCAGCCGTGAAAAAACGGGCTGACCGGAAAATATCATTTGGTCGTATAACTTTACCACATCAACTCATGAGACTCGTTCTAACCGAGCAAATTTACCGAGCATTCCGAATTAATTCTGGTCATGCTTATCATAAATAAGTAAATATTCTCATAAAAAATATAAAAAGAAAGTGCAAAATAGAGAAGTTATCTTCACATTTATTTCATAAGGTGTGTCTATACTTTAGTTATTCCCAAAGAGAATATTTATCCTCCCAAATAAATATTTCTAATCCTTTTTTCCACCGACAGCTGTCGGTGGTTTTTTTGTGCAAAAAAGCATTGATTGAAGCAAAAATCCGTACTATACTTAAAATATGGAGAAGTACCCAAGAGGCTGAAGGGGTCGCACTCGAAATGCGATAGGTCGTGAAAGCGGCGCGGGAGTTCAAATCTCCTCTTCTCCTTAAAAGTTCTTTATATATCAACATTTATAGATGTTTTGTTCCGTAAATGTTCTGTAGCTGCTTTTTTAGATAGATTCATTTTAATAGAGTAATGGAGGCGGAGAATAAATGGCCAAAGTAAAATTAAATTTAAACCAAACGCACTGTTGTGGAATTTATTCGGATAAGACGGTGTATCGTTTTACAGGGGATAGCTACCAAGAGTTGTTTTACCTTCTTCAAAGACGTGGACTCATTGAATCATTTATCGACGGGGACTTCATTGTCTATGATGAATTAAGACAGTACTCTGATTTACCTCCTTATCAGAAACTTACTGAGGAAGAATTAGAAGCGATTGATTTTGATAGTATTATTCAAAATCTTAGTGATAATGAAATCAAATCGGTGATTGAAAAATTCTTTGCCTATCGCTTTGACTGTGAGTTTCAAGAAGTAGACGAATAAATTTATGTAGTATTTTAAAAGCCAGGACATATAATTTGTCCTGGCTATTGTTTATTTTATTTTTAGAGATTCGTTATATTCTTCTGCATCTGGAGTTTTCGTAAACTCAATCGTTAAATCTTTATAATTCATTAGCTCTTTCTCTAAATCATCAATTGAAACCTTAAAGAATTCTTTTCGGTTATTAACTTTATTCACGCGGTTTTTGCTAAATTTGTTGTGCAATTCAGTTTCTAGTTGATAGGCATTATAGCTGAAAATTAAGGCATGAACATCAAATTTAAAAGGAACAGAAGCGCTACTCAATTCGTTAATTCTCTCTAGCGGATCTAGACGTCTAGTAACGCCAATCTTAAATATATCTTTTCCAAATGCACCGATATTGGAAATTATATAGACATAACCAGCTCCTAAATTTTCTAGGCGATAATCAAGTTCTTTCTCTTCATCTGTATAGTCTTTAATATTTTGATTAGCTGCTGCAAGTTGAGCTAAAATATCATTCTTCTCATTTTCATCTTTAGTTTCAGCTAATCTTAGGTTTAATTCTTCAACTAGTTTTTGTAAATGAGTAATTTCTTTGTTTATTTTCTTCTTTTTATTTTCAACTTCTTTTTGTAGTGCTTTTTCTTCACGTTCTTTTTCTCGTTGCTCTCTTAAAGCTTCTTTTTCTTCAGCTTTCTTTCTTTCAAATTCATATCCTAAATACAATTCCTGATATTTCAAATTTAGAAATTCTTCGCGAATAGATACTAAGTTTGGTTTGAACGCTTGATTCAAAATTCTAAATGATGTAGCTATTTTATTTTCAATTGAATCAATATTATTATATTTAATTTTATTAATGGCAGCTTCACATTCAGCATTAAAACATCTTAGTATAACTTTGATATTTCCATTGGTCATTTGACGACCTTTTGATAAACTTCCATCAACACGCCATAAATCAGAATATTTTACAGCGGATTTGTTTTTTATCATATTCTTTTGTTGCTGACGAATTTTATCTAATTCATCTTTGTATTGTAGAGATGTAGCAAAATCATATTTTGGTTTATACAGTGCAAACTGTTGAAGTTCAATCTCATCTTCGACGTCAACTAATTCTTTACGTTTATTACTGATTTCTCGAATAACCCCATCTAATTGAGATTTATATTTAATGACTTCTACGTTAATCTCCTTTTTTTCTTTCTCTTTTTTAGCGATATAGTCATTAATTTCTGCAATTGTTAGTGACTTCGTTTCTTCGAGTATTTTCTCCATATTTTGAACTTTCCCATTAAGTTCTTCATTTTCTTTTTTTATCTCTGATATCCTAAAAATATCTAAAAACCCCATACTAAACACCTTCCCTAATTTTATAATAAAAAACCGGAACGAAATTTCGTTCCGGCAAATGTTGTTAGTAACGACTGCTAGCGAATCACTTGTTCTGTTTCTTTGTCGAAGAAGTGAGATTTGTTTAAGTCGAATGCTAATTCAACTGTTTCGCCTGGGCTGTGGAAGTCACGTGCATCCACTTTAGATACGAATTCAGTATCATCAACACGAGTATAAAGCATTGTTTCTGCACCAAGTAATTCTGATACTACAACTTCAGCTTTTACTGAAGAAGATGGGTAAGTATCGATAGCGATTTGAGAACCTTTGATATCTTCTGGACGAATACCGAAGATAAGTTCTTTTCCTTCATAGCCTTTTTCTTCAAGAAGTTTTTTCTTCGCTTCTGGTAATTGTAATGATAAACCTTTACCGTTTGTAATCACGCCGTCTTTTAATGTGACAGTGAAGAAGTTCATTGCTGGTGATCCGATGAATCCAGCTACGAATACATTGTTAGGTGTGTTGTACACTTCTTGTGGAGTACCGATTTGTTGTACGAAACCGTCTTTCATGATAACGATACGGTCCGCCATTGTCATCGCTTCTGTTTGGTCGTGTGTTACGTAAATAGTTGTTGTTTCTAAACGACGGTGTAATTTTGCAATTTCAGCACGCATCGCAACACGTAATTTAGCATCTAAGTTAGAAAGAGGTTCGTCCATTAAGAATACTTTCGCATCACGAACGATCGCACGTCCTAAAGCCACACGTTGACGTTGACCACCAGATAAAGCAGCTGGTTTACGTTCTAAGTATTGTGCTAAACCTAAGATTTCAGCAGCATTTTTAACACGTTTGTCAATTTCAGCTTTGTCGTATTTACGTAATTTTAATCCGAATGCCATGTTATCATATACGCTCATATGAGGATATAGGGCATAGTTTTGGAATACCATCGCGATATCACGATCTTTTGGAGCTACGTCGTTCATCACAACGTCGCCGATTTTTAATTCCCCTTCAGAAATATCTTCTAGACCAGCAATCATACGAAGTGTAGTTGATTTACCGCATCCAGAAGGTCCTACGAATACGATGAATTCGCGATCTTTGATGTGTAAGTTAAAGTCTGTTACGGAATAGTTTTCCGCGTTGTCATATTTTTTGTGAATATGGTTTAATTGCATTTCTACCATTAGGATTTCCCCCTGTCATTGTTTTAACACTATTAGTTTACGATTTTTAGTAGAAAAGTGATAGGGTACATTGCACAAAAAGCATCCTGTTTTTTGTGCATATTGCCGAAAAATAGGATATGAAGGATTCTTTTTACCGTATCTTAAGATAAAGAATGTAAGGATTTTCAAAAAAAGAGTGAACACGAGTGCAAGCTTTCCAAAACTTTGTTATGATAAGAGGTAGAAACTTTAAATGAAAAGGTGATGAAATGGAAAGAAAACGTGGATTTGAAGTTATATCTGCTTATGAAGGGAAAGGAATTAATGTTCCTAAACGTTCTACAAAACATTCGGCAGGTTATGATTTTGAAGCGGCAGAAGATATTGTGTTGCCAAGTATTTGGAAAATGATCTTTAAATTTGCTGCTACTCAGTTAAAACAATGGATTTACACAACCGATAAAGAAACGGTTGAGGCAGAATTACAAAAAGAACAAAAGGTATTAAAACCGATTCTTGTTCCAACAGGAATTAAATCTTATATGCAAGAAGATGAATATTTACAACTTGCGAACCGTTCAAGTAATCCACTTAAACACTTTTTAGTATTACCAAACGGAATTGGAGTTGTTGATAGCGACTATTATAATAATCCAGATAATGAAGGACATATTTACTTCCAATTAATCAACTTTGGATTATTCGATAAAGAAATTAAAAAAGGCGACCGTATTGGCCAAGGTATTTTCTTACCATTCTTAAAAGCAGATACGGACGAAGAAAATGATATGAATGAACGTACAGGCGGTTTTGGTTCTTCTGGCGTTCGTTAGAAAGGAGCCAATATGGCAAAAACAGCCACAAGTTTTGTATGTAGAGAATGTGGATATAATTCACCAAAATATTTAGGAAAATGTCCAAACTGTGGAAATTGGTCCACAATGGAAGAGTTTAAGGAAACGACGAGTAACACGAAACGACCTTCTTTAGTCCAACAGTCAGAAGAAGCCCATAAAACAAAACCGATGCGACTGGACCAGGTTTCTTATGAACGCGTCAACCGTGTAAAAACATCCATTAGCGAACTCGACCGTGTGCTTGGTGGTGGCGTGGTGCCAGGCTCCTTAGTATTAATCGGTGGGGACCCTGGGATTGGAAAATCGACTTTATTATTACAAGTTTCTAGTGAATTACAACAAACACAAGGGACCGTTCTCTATGTATCCGGAGAGGAAAGTGCGTCTCAAATTAAAATGCGTGCAGAGCGTCTTGGGATGCAAGCAGACGGATTTTATATTTATGCGGAGACAAACTTAGAAGATATCGTTGCGCAAGTAGAAGCGTTGAAGCCGGACTATGTCATTATCGATTCGATTCAAACGATGACACATCCACAGGCAAACGGGGTAGCCGGAAGCGTGTCTCATGTTCGTGAGGCAACGGCAACACTCATGCGACTTGCGAAACTCAATCAGATCGCCATCTTTATTGTGGGTCACGTGACAAAAGAGGGAGCGTTGGCAGGTCCTCGTATGTTGGAACATATGGTGGACACCGTTCTTTATTTTGAAGGGGATAAGCATCATAGTTTCCGAGTGCTTCGCTCTGTGAAAAACCGTTTTGGGTCAACGAACGAGATTGGGGTCTTCGAAATGCATCAAGAAGGGCTGAATGAAGTAACCAATCCTTCGGAAGTCTTCTTAGAAGAACGACTTGCTGGAGCGACAGGTTCCGCAATTGTCGTGTCTCTTGAAGGGACAAGACCAATTTTAACCGAGGTGCAATGTCTATTGTCCCCAACAGCCTTTGGAAATGCACGCCGTACGACAAGTGGTCTAGACTATAATCGTGTTGCGCTCTTGATGGCGGTACTTGAGAAACGTGCAGGTCTTCTATTGCAAAACCAAGATGCTTACTTTAAATCAACTGGTGGTTTGAAACTCAACGAACCTGCAGTCGATTTAGCGATTGCGATGAGTATCGTTTCAAGCTATAAGGAAAAAGAAACACAGATGGGGGATTGCTTTATCGGCGAAATTGGCTTGACAGGTGAAATTCGAAAAGTAAACCGTGTCTATGACCGTGTCCGTGAAGCAGAAAAACTCGGATTCAAGCGTGTCTTCATTCCAAAAAACAACTTAGATGGATGGAAAATTCCTGAAAATATCGAAGTTGTCGGTGTATCTTCTGTCAAAGAGGCTATTTATAAAGCCTTCAATCATGAAAAATAGAAAGGAGAGGATTGGATGGAACAACCCAAAAAATTTCGAGCATACGGAAGAAAATTATTACAATTCATTTTCGTATTGCTCGGAGGATCTTTAGGAGCGACGTACTTTCCAAGTCTATGGCAAACGTTCAATATTTCAAATGAATGGCTAACATCTCAAGTAACGAATATTTTATTAGGTGCAATTATTTTATTCTGTATTTCATTTTTCGTTGCTGATCCAATTTTAGCGGGAATTCGTAGACTTGAAAAAATTGTGAGTCAACTATCAGTAAGTTATTTACTCTTCGGGATGATAGGAGCGCTGATTGGACTATTAGTGGCTTGGCTAGTGGGCCTTCCGTTTACTAATTTGCAAATTCCTGCAATTACTCAAGCGCTGCCGATTGCGCTTAGCATTATCTTTGGTTATCTTGGATTTTACGTAGGAACCACTCGTCGTGAGGATATTTTAAGAGTCTTCACAGTCAATAAGAAAAAAACAGAAGATTCTCCAGTGTTAGAGCGTAAAGCAGGAGATAATTTTAGAAAATATAAACTGCTTGATACGAGTGTTATTATTGATGGTCGTATTTACGATATTGCTAAAACAGGCTTTATAGAAGGGGTACTAGTGATTCCGGTATTCGTATTGAACGAGCTTCAATACATTGCGGATAGTGCGGATAGCTTAAAACGAGTAAGAGGTCGTCGAGGTTTAGATATCTTAAACGCCCTTCAAAAAGAAGAGCATATTCAAGTAGAAATTTACGAAGGGGATTATGATGATATCAATGAAGTCGATCGCAAATTGATTCGATTGGCCAAATCCATTGATGGAATTATTATCACCAATGATTTTAACTTGAACAAAGTAAGTGAGTTCCAAAATGTTCCAGTATTTAATATAAATGCTTTAGCCCAAGCCATTAAACCAGTTGTGATTCCGGGTGAAACGTTGAAGACTACCGTTGTGAAACAAGGAACGGAGCGTCAGCAAGGGGTAGCGTACTTGGATGACGGAACAATGATTGTCGTGGAAGACGGTCAATATTATATGAATGAAGAGATTGAAGTAGTCGTTACGAGCGCGCTTCAAACTGCAGCAGGTCGTATGATTTTCGCCAAACCGCTGCATAGCCAAAAGAAAATTAAACAATAAAGTGCAAAATGATTACTTCAAATCCTTGCGGATTTATTTATAATAACGGTAACGTTGCACCGGCTCGAGCCTAGTGTCTCTCGCCTAAAAAGTTCAAAAAGGGAGTACGGAATAAATTCCGAACTCCCTTTAATTCGTATTTTTTGCGAACCACGTTACTGTTATTATAAAATCCGCATGATTCTCCGTAATCAAAGAGCTTAATTTTTTTGGTTGGAGCAATAAACAATCTGCTGACAATTTGAATAAATAGAAAAAGAGGATGGACGAATTTCGTCCATCCTTTTTCCTATTCAATATCAATTTCGAAAGGTTCATCAATGGTTTCAGAGACGTATTTGCCGTCTTTCTTCCTTTGTTTCACACATTCCGTTAATAAATATTCGATTTGTCCATTGACTGATCGAAAATCATCTTCTGCCCATGATGCGATAGCAGCATATAATTTAGAAGACAGTCGTAATGGAATTTGTTTTTTCTTTAAGTCAGCCATCGTTAGTATAAGCTTCCTGTATTAACGATTGGTTGAGCATCATGATTTCCGCAAAGAACAACTAGTAAGTTAGAGACCATCGCAGCTTTACGTTCTTCATCAAGTTCTACGAGTTCTCCCTCACTTAAGCGTTCTAGCGCCATTTCAACCATTCCAACAGCTCCATCTACAATCATCTTTCTAGCATCAATAATTGCTGAAGCTTGTTGACGTTGAAGCATTACAGCAGCAATTTCTGGAGCATATGCTAGATACGTAATACGGGCTTCGATAATTTCAAGTCCTGCATTTTCAACACGTGCTTGAATTTCATCACGAATACGTTTTGCAACGACTTCACTAGAGCCACGTAAGCTACCTTCATCGGCAATCCCATCCCCTGTAGTATCGACATTTGGAGCGACATCATAAGGATAGATGCGTACGATATTACGAAGGGCGCTGTCACATTGAAGAGATAAGTATTCTTTATAGTTATCTACGTTGAAGACGGCTTTAGCTGTATCGACCACTCTCCAAGTAACAGCGATTCCGATTTCAACAGGGTTCCCTAGGCAATCATTGATTTTTTGACGAGAATTATTTAAGGTCATGATTTTTAAGGAAATATGTTTTTTAAAGGCATCTAAGTTGGCTTCAATTCCTGAGTTATTAATCGAGATTGATGTATTTTGACGATCGACATCGCCGCTTTGTCCCAGTTTCGTTTTAGAAGCAGGATTCACTGCCACGCTAAAAGGATTTACAAAATAGAATCCAGGCTCTTTAATCGTTCCTGTGTAATCCCCAAAAAGAGTCAAAACAATGGCCTCTTGAGGTTTCACAACTTTCAGACCGCCAAATGAAATGACCGATCCAATAAATAAAAAGATACTTAGAAGAACACCCACGACACTTAATGCTTCATTCTTCAAAAAGGCGATGGAAGAAATGAAGCTGGCAATCGCAACAATTATCATTAGAACAATGAAAAATAAAGCAGCAAAACCATTAGACTTTGTTTTTAAAATTTTTTCGTTCATAAAAAAGACTCCTTTGTCTATGTGATATCTAAATGATATCACTACGAAATCTAAAAAGCAATATAAAAAAGAATTATTGGTAAATTTTCCCAATAATTCTAAGAGATGAAATTTATAAAATAAGTAGTAAGAGGAACGTTATAATTGCTAGTCCGCCTTGTTTCCAGATGATGCTAATTTGGCTTGTAAGTCCACCATATTCTGCTACGACAATGATATTGAAGAGTAGAAATCCGACGACTTCACGGGAGCCAATGATTAATCCGAAAATTAGACCAACAGCAATCATCAAGTTATAGACTCCTTGATTTTTGAAGAGAGTCGTAATATTGGTATTTTTCAATGTTTCAACACTCATATTGAAGACGCGGCTTGTAGCTTCTGAAGTCGTTTGGAGTGTTTCTAAGTAGAAAATATAAACGAATTCGAGCGCAACGAGGGCCGTTAAAATAGTAATCATAATAGACATTTGTTATCCTCCTTTTTATTGAACAGAAAAGAGTATACTCTGCTCCTTTAATAGAAGCGAATGATAAGCCTAGGAAGAGCGAAACATTGACGGAGTGCACTCAATATGCTATCCTATCCTTTGTATAAAAAAGAATCACTACGATTTAGAAAGGAGAAAGTCATGAGTTATATTTCAGTAGAACATCTTTCTTTCTCATATGAACAAGAGACAGTACTTGAAGATATTAGCTTTACAGTGGAGCCAGGTCAATTTGTAATTTTGACTGGGGAAAATGGTGCGGCAAAGTCAACGCTCGTTAAAAATATTTTGGGACTTTTAACACCAAAGACAGGGAAAGCAGTGATTGCTAAGAAAAATAGTAATGGCGAGAAGTTATCGATTGGGTATGCTCCGCAACAGATTTCTTCTTTTAATGTAGGTTTCCCTTCGAATGTTTATGAATTAGTGGCTTCAGGGCGATACCAACAAGGTCGCTGGTTTAAAAAATTAACAGCAGAAGATCACGAACATATCGAACGTTCTCTCAAATCCGTTGGGATGTGGGATGAGCGTCATAAGCGTATCGGAGATTTATCTGGGGGACAAAAACAACGCATTTGTTTAGCGCGAATTTTTGCAACAGACCCAGATTTATTCGTTTTAGATGAGCCAACTGCGGGTATGGACAAAGCTTCTAGAGAACGATTCTATCATCTATTACATCATGCATGCGCTCATCATGGGAAAGCCATTTTAATGGTGACTCACGAGGAAGAAGCGCTTGAACAATACGTGGATAAACATATCCATCTGCAACGAAAGGAGGATTCTCCATGGAGATGTTTTTCTATGGTTTCATGCAAAGAGCATTCATCTCAGGAATAGCGATGGCTTTTATCACGCCCATTCTTGGATTGTTCTTAATTCTTAGAAGACAGTCGCTCATGGCGGATACTTTATCGCACGTTTCTTTAGTCGGAGTTGCGCTAGGGTTTCTTCTAGGAATGAATCCAACGTTCACAACACTAATTGTAGTCATTATTGCTGCCATTTTTATTGAAGCAATTGGAAAGTATTTTAGAGGATATTCCGAAATCACCGTTGCGATTTTGATGTCTGGTGGAATGGCGATTGCCCTTATTTTAATGAACTTACAAAAAGGGCGTTCAACGATGAGTGTGGATCAATTTTTATTTGGTTCGATTGTGACGATTACGAATGAACAAATGTGGATTATGATTTTACTAGCCGTAGTTGTAGTTGGTTTATATGCGATTTTCCGTAAACCACTCTATGTTCTATCATTCGATGAAGACACTGCGATGACCGCGGGATTGCCTGTTCGATTGATGACGAATCTCTTTACGATTATCACAGGAGTTGTGATTGCTGTGATGATGCCAATCGCAGGGTCACTTTTAGTATCGGCCGTTATCGTATTACCAGCGTCAATCGCGCTTCGAGTGAGCAGTAAGTTTAATGGAGTGATTATCGGCGGGATTATCATTAGTCTGATTGGATTTTTTGCAGGTCTATCAGCTTCTTATATTTACGAAGCCCCTCCAGGAGCTGCGATTACATGTGTATTCCTTGTAATCTTATTGATCTCATTTATTATGAGTGCCTTACGCAAAAAAGCATAATAACAAAGCTTACCATTCGTTTGGTAGGCTTTTTTTGTGGCTCAGTTTGACGAAATGGCTAGGAGAGCGTATAGTAACTGTCATAAGATTATTTGGAGGATAAGAATGTGATTATACAGGCGTTATCGAGTCTGGTGACGATACTAGCGGTCATCACGCTCGGCTATCTCTTGCAGGCCAAAGGATGGTTTCAGGAAGGATTCAGTAAAAGCATTGCGGATTTGATTTTGAAAATTGCTTTGCCAGCGTCCATCTTTGTTTCCGTATTAAAATTTATTACAAAAGAACAACTCGTGAGTTTCTTTGGAGCCAGTCTTTACCCACTAATTGCGGTGATTCTAGGATACATCGTGGCATGGGGCGCTGTTGTATTATTTAAAGTTCCAGTCGGGCGACGCGGGATTATGCTCAATACATTCGTTAATGCGAACACGGTCTTTATGGGGCTACCGCTCAATCTCTCCCTTTTTGGAGAAGAGGCGATGCCATACTTCTTGGTCTACTACGTGATAAATACATTGTCAATTTTTACTGTTGGAACGTATGTTGTAGCCACTGATCGTCCTGGTGGAAATAAAAACAAAGGAATCGAGTGGAAGAGCCTCTGTTCACCACCACTCATTGCGTTCTTAGTGGCATTAGCAGTTGTGGCGTTTGGAATTCCAATTCCATCATTTGCACAAAATTCCATTAGTATAGTAGGAAGTTTAGTAACGCCATTGTCCCTTATGTATATCGGGATCAACCTTCAGCAAAGTGGTCTTGGAACATTGCGCATCGACCGCGATACCGTACTTGCGCTAGCAGGGCGCTTTGTTATTTTTCCAATCATAATGGTATTGGTGTTACTTGTTGGAGGAGCGGATAATCCCTTATTAAAAGAAACCTTTATTATTCAGTCGACTATTCCAACGCTCGTGATTATGCCAATTTTAGCGGCAGAAGCTAAAGGAGATGTCGATTTTGCGACGAATGTGGTGACGATGACCACCATTGCTTACTTAGCAGCATTGCCATTGTGGTCGTTATTCTTATTTCTAATTTAACGCAATTACCATATATGGTAATTGCAGAGTACACAAAAAAGCGAAGAACCAATTTGGCTCTTCGCTTTATTTCATTTTATCTTATAAAAATTCATGCTTATCAAAGAAGTTACCTAAAACAGCTTTGATCTTTTGAGATTCGGTATCAATTTCTGTAATTTTGATGATAGAAGAATAATCAGACACATTGTGATTAGACACTCCAGATTCACAGAACACAACCGCTCCTGCAGTGGTTGAATCGAACTCTTGAATTAAGCTACGCATTCCGTTAATCGTACCACCAGCTTTTAAGAAATCATCAACGATTAATACATTAGATCCACTAGGAAGTGTCCGTTTAGATAATTCCATTTTCTCAACACGAGAAGAAGAACCGGAAACGTAGTTAATACTTACAGTAGAACCTTCTGTAATTTTTGAATCACGACGAACAATGACGAAAGGAACGTTTAAATAATTCGCTACCGTTTGTGCAATAGGAACTCCTTTTGTTGCAACGGTCATAACGGCATCAATCTTCTTATCTTCGTAAGCAGATGCAATCATTTTTCCTAAATCATGTAATACATTTGGTTTTGCAAGTAAATCAGAAAGATAAATATATCCCCCTGGCAATAAGCGACTTGCATCGTTCATTTGTTCTTTTAATTTCTCCGCAGCAGCCAATGCTTGTTCACGTTTGATTTTTGGTACAAAAATCACTCCACCAGCAGCACCAGGGACTGTACGGATAATCCCAACACCTTGTTTTTCAAAAGTCTTCTTAATGATAGCAATATCTTCACTAATAGAAGATTTTGCGGACTGGTACAAAGTTGTAAATGTAGTTAATGAAATTAACGTATGTGGATTATCTAATAGACGTTGTGTCATATCAATAAGACGTTCACTTCTTTTCAATTTCATTGTATCGTCCTCCCTCTTTGAATGAACTACTTCTATATTATACATAAATTAACGAAAATTACAATTTCGAAAAACCGTATCATTCGGGAAAAAGCACAAAAAACACCTCTTTATAAAACGAACGTTCTATTTTTATAAAGATATCTTATCAAAATGTAGAAGTACTTTAAAAGTTAATTAAAAACGGACTCATATCGTGAGTCCGTTTTACAGTTTAAATGCGTTTGAGTTCGATGCCGACAACACCGTATTGTGCTTGTTTTTCTTTTGAATAGTAAGTCAACATGTCATCGGGATGTGCGTTGTCCACGTCATCTGGAGTATACCCACATTGTAGTAGCGGGAGGTTTTCATACAGTTCTGTGAAGTTTTTAAAAACATGAAACCCAACCACTTCGCAGAGTGTCGTTTGCGAAGCATCTTCGGTATTAGTAAATCGAATTTGATCACCAATTTGAATCGATTGGCGCTTCTCATCGTACAGACGAAGCTCAATCGTTTTTTGACCGGAGGAAATGGAAGCATACGGTTTTGGGAAAAGAGTCATCTCATGCAGCATGACTAGTTCTCCTTGTTTAGTACGAATTTTTCAACGGCAACAGCAACGCCATCTTCATCGTTGGTTGTTGTCACGAAGTTGGCGATTTCTTTAATCGAATCAATCGCATTTCCCATCGCAACGCCAAGACCCGCGTATTCAATCATATCACGATCGTTCTCGTGGTCGCCAAGACACATCACTTCATCGGGTGTAAGGCCAAGTTTATCGGCTAGATGATGCACGGCTTTTCCTTTACTGGCTTCAGGATGAATGACTTCGAGGTAAAAGCTGGCACTACGGAAAATGTTGTAGCTACTCTTGAAGTCGTCAGAAAGATTTGGAATTAATTCTTCTAACACTTCAGGCTCATCCACGAACATGATTTTGACGAATTCTTTATCGGCTGGAATGTCCTTGTATAATTGGTGCACGATTGGCATGCCGACTAGTTCGCTCTCGTGAATAGAGTATTTGCCGACTGTTTCTGTTGGAACGTAAATCGCTTCTTCGTCAATAGCGTGGTAGTGCACATTGTATTTTGTAGCATAATCGTTCACGCGTTTTAAGTCGTCATGTGTCATTGAGAAGCGAACGAGTGCTTTTTTCGAACCTGTTTGTTGTACAAGTGTTCCGTTGTAAGTCACAACGTAATCGTGGTCGTTCACAAGGTTGAGTTCTTGAAGAAGACCTTCTACACCAGGGTATGGGCGTCCTGTACAAAGAACCACATAGACTCCTTGTGCGCTTGCGGCGTTTAAAGCAGCCTTTACTCGAGGTGTGATTTCGCGTTTTGAATTGAGCAGTGTGCCGTCGATATCGATGGCGATTAATTTGATAGCCATAATTCCTCCTTGAAATTTGTTAAATAGCGTTAAGTAATGTTTTGAGCTGGTTAATTGGACGTCTTTAAAATAAGAATCTGAGCAAAAATACAATGCTTCTTGTCCATTACGGAAATCTTTCGGAGTGCTCCGTAAAATATGGAAAACACAATATACCTTATAAGGTATATTGTGTTTTTTTATTTATAAAAAGTAATTGATAGATGATGCTTATATCCTGCGAAGTTGAGTTCAAACCTGATCGTTCGCCCTCGTATCCTGTGTAGTTGAGCTCGCAATCGCAGAAATGGCGTGCGTTTCCTGAAACGTCCGCAGAACGTTTCACGTTCCTTCCGGCGTTCCAGTCCAACGTTCCATTTCTGAACGCGATTGCTCACATCCTGTTATTTCATCTGATTCGAAAATACGTCTAATTGTGCAGCGATCGTTTGGAACTCTTCGTAGTCGTCCATAAAGAGTTCGTTTTGCATGTCGCGTGTGACCATTTCACGAGGGAAGTATAGTCGTTCGTCCCCACGAACCTTTCCAGAAATGGCTTCTACAATCGAGCTGACTTGAGAAAGTTCGACCATATTTCCGTTGCGTTCTACGAGTTCAATTTGTGTTCTTGGCTTAATTGAATCTGGACGATAGAAATCATATGGCAAATCGAAACTGTTGTTAATCGCAGTGTAATATTCAGGGTCAAACCCAACGGCTTCCACGATTTGTTTCATTCGTTCGACTTGTGGACCATCGTTTTTGCGGTTAAATGGCACTGATTTGAATGGACGACGGTTAATGAAACGATCGGATAAGTCACTTAAAATCGCATCTTCTTCTAAGAGCCAGTGAGAGAAGTATGTGTTTAATACGCCGTCATCAAGACGTAAGTAATCTTCCAATGTCCAAGTTCCTTCAAAGAAAGGTTTTAAGAATGTTGCAGAGTGTTTTAAAGGATTTGATTCTGAGTTGTAGCAAGCCGAAGCGCGTTTTAATAGGTGATTTAATACGACTTCCATCCCACGAGAAACGGGGTGGAAATACACTTGCATATACATTTGATAACGACTCACGATGTAATCTTCAACAGCATGCATTCCTGAATAAGTAAACGCAATGCCGCCTTTATACGGACGAATCACACGTAGGATACGAGTAAGGTCGAATGTTCCGTAGTTCACCCCTGTGAAATAAGCGTCACGAAGCAAATAGTCCATACGATCCGCATCGATTTGGCTCGAAATCAATTGAACCACTTGAGGGTTTGGATGCGTTTTTTGAATCACGCTGGCCACTTCTTGTGGGAAGGTAGAAGAAACTTTACGTAAAATTTGGTTCACTTCGGTTCCTTCAGATAAGATGATATCAATAGTGATTTGTTCATGGTTTGTGTCGAAAATTTTCTCAAAGGTATGAGAGTAAGGGCCATGTCCTACATCATGCAGTAAAGCTGCACATAGCACTACGAGGCGATTACGATCGTCCCAAAGGCCATCTCCTTCTTCTTGAGTAGCGTAATTTCTGGCAAAATTATCGCAAATGCGTCGAGCGATTTCATACACTCCAAGAGAATGCGAGAATCTTGAATGTTCTGCGGTATGGAAAGTGTACATAGAGGCACCAGTTTGTTTAATTCTGCGGAGTCGTTGTAATTCACGGCTGTTAATCAATTCCAGAATAATTGGATGTTGCACATGGATGTAATCGTGAACGGGGTCACGAAATACTTTTTCACGTTTGAATGCTTCTGTCATTCGTTTTACTCCTTCTTTCGTTTAGATTGTGAAATGTTATCATAAGCACTTCCAGTGTATGCTATTTTTGGCGGAAATGCAAGAGGGTTTTGTTGAAAAAAGCCTTTATAACGCTATTTTTGAAGGGTCATTGTCTTTGAATAAATCGCTCAAGTGCTTTCTGGAATTCTGGAGTGAGAGTGAAGTCGATTTTTGTCTCTTCAAGAGAGCAACCCATCTGTGTTAATGCTTGTAAGACGCGAATTTGTACTTCTTCAATCGTGAGGGAGAGTCCTAAAGCATCTCCAATATTCCACATGCTATCGGCGTTTACCGTTGGAAAATGCCATTTGGTTTCTTGACCTTGGATCGCATGGTCATAAAAATCACGAACAACTTGACCGCGATAGTGTTGGTCTCCAAACACACTCAAGTAAATGGACACACAAACCACATCTTTTAACCTGCGTTGTGCAATCCCAGCAATTTTTCTTCCTTGAATGCTTAAATCATAATCGCCAGGGCAATAGGAATCACTGACTTCAAATGCATTGATTCCACCTAACGCGGTAGCTTCAGGGAAGCTTTGCTGAATTAATTGCTGCATCCACTCGTACGCTTGATTGATTGTAGGCATTTGTTCGTTTTTGAAAAGAAGGCTAATATTTAAGATCCCTTCGTTACTAACGACAGCAAGGCCTCCTGCTTGGCGGACAATGGGAGTAAATCCATGCGTGCGAAGTCGATCTAAGCCTTCCTCTAGAAATGGGACTTTTGTATCGGTCATTCCAAGAATAATAATATCTTCTAGTGTCCAAAAATGAACGAAAGGTCCCGTTTGCTCTTTCGTTAAATGGCGAATAATGGTTTCATCTAGAGCAAAAGGAGTCAAGATTTGTTCTAGTGAAGTGGTTTTTTCGATTTGAGTAGCGACCAGTTGAACGGTCTGGTGTTGAATTGGTGATGATGTCATAGGTTTCTCCTTTAGAGTTCTTCGTGTTTTATTATAACAAAAGTTCAGAATGGGGTCGTCCGATATGCCGTTTTTAAGCCGTTTCTTAGGAAATTATTAAGTAAAATTCAAGAATCTTAAAAATGACTAGCATAAATAGGTTTTTTTATATAGGATAAAATTGAAAAAAGAACGAAAAGAGGGAATGCCCATGAAAATTTTAGTAGTAGATGATGATCGCGAAATCGTTGAACTATTAACCATTTATTTAAAAAATGAAAGCTATGAAATCGTAAAAGCATACGATGGAAAACAAGCTCTCGAAAAATTAAAAATGTATCCAGATATCGATATGATTATTTTGGATATTATGATGCCACGTCTAGACGGAATCTCAGTGGTTCATGAAGTGCGTAAAGAAAATGCGCAATTACCAATTCTTTTATTAAGTGCGAAGTCTACAGACATCGATAAGATTCAAGGATTAACCAATGGGGCGGATGATTACGTGACGAAACCATTTAACCCACTAGAAGTGATTGCCCGTGTGAAATCATTACTTCGCCGTTCGACCATTACTCAAGAAGGTCCAGCAAACGAAGAAATTACTATCGGACCATTAACAATCAAAAAAGAATCGCATCAAGTGACTACTTCTGATGGAAAAGAAATTCAATTAACGGTATTAGAATTTGGAATTTTATTCTTATTAGCGAGTCATCCAAACCGAGTATTTAGCGCTGATGAAATTTTTGAGACCGTATGGCAACAAGAAAGTATTGTTTCTACAAAAACAGTAATGGTACACGTAAGTCACTTGCGCGATAAAATTGCTGAAGCCACTGGAGGAGAAAAAGTCATCGAAACAGTATGGGGAGTAGGCTATAAAATTGAAGACAAATAAACAAAAGATTCTTCAAATTGGAAAAGCAAAAAACGAACCGACCATTCTTACACTGACGCGTAAAGAAATCAGTGAACTGGTTTTAGAGGGGATTGTCACTCTCTGCGTGGTATTTCTACTCTATCTCGGCATCTTAGTGATGATTAGTCAGTTAGTGAATGAGCCGGGAATCATTTCGATTCAGTTCTCAGCACGAGAAGTCCTGCAAATTGGCACGGATCAAATGCTGCTCTATAAAAATATCTTCACGATTACTTCCATTATTTTTGCAATTGCATTTACCTATTGGAGATTAATGAGAAGATATCAACAAATGCAATTAAATCATATTTTAGATGAACTGCATTTGATTGCGGAAGGAAGATACGATAGACGAATTCCATTCCAGTTAAGTGGAGATATGGGTCAAGTTGTCAATAGTATTAATCGACTGGTAGATTCGACGGTGAACGCTCTGGAAGAAGAACGTGCCATCGAAAAGTCAAAAGATGAATTGATTACAAACGTCTCACATGATATCCGGACGCCATTGACGTCCATTCTTGGATACTTAGGCTTGATTGTGAATCAGCCCAAGATTGATACGGAGGATGCGAAGCGTTATGCAGAAATCGCATATTCAAAAGCCGAGCAAATGAAATTGCTTGTCGATGATTTGTTTGAATACACGACGAGTAGACCGAATGGGGCTCCATTGCGTCTGAACGATATTCCAATTGTGAATTTTCTTGAACAAATTGCAGCGGACTTTGAATTAGAAGCCCAAAAACGTCATATGGCAATCGAAGTGTCTTCAGAAAACCGTGACGTGGTGCTGGAATTAGATGCTGAGAAAATGGTACGTGTGATTAACAATCTGTTATCGAATGCCATTAAATACGGTCATGAAAATTCAACCATCTTAATGGAAGTGTTGAAGAAAGAGGGCGTCATTACCATCGCGGTTAGAAATGAAGGCGACCCGATTTCAAAAGAAGTATTGGATCAACTCTTTACAAGGTTCTATCGTGCAGAAGGCTCTCGTTCAAAAGAAACAGGTGGCACAGGTTTAGGGTTAGCGATTGCGGAAAACATTGTGCATTCTCATGGAGGAATCATGTTTGCCGAATCGGAAAACGGACAAACGAGTTTCTATGTCTGTCTACCCACTGAAAACCAAGGATCTTTAAAAGAAATGACAAATCACAAATAAATACCGAGAAGGACGGCTACGTGCTTTCCTTTTCGGTTATTTTTATTCGCAAAAAAGCGGGAGAGTTGATACTATGACAAGAGACATTATGAGGGAGGAATCAAGATGAAACTAGCAACATGGAATGTGAATGGCATTCGTTCTGTTTTAAATAAAGGAGCGCTGCAAGAATATGTGTTAGAGAGCAATCCAGATATTTTATGCCTACAAGAGACAAAAGCGCAACAAGACCAAGTAGAGTTGGGAATGGAATTTAGTGAATATGAGGTATTCTTCAATTCAGCAGTGAAAAAAGGATACTCGGGAACAGCCATTTTCACGAAAGAAAAACCTTTATCTGTAGAATATGGAATTGGAATAGAAGAGCATGACCAAGAAGGGCGTGTGATTACAGCGGAATACGAGAAGTTCTATTTAGTAACGGTGTATACTCCAAACGCGAAACGTGACTTATCTCGCCTCGAATATCGCCAAGTGTGGGAGGATGACTTCCTTGCTTTTATTAAAAAACTAGAAGAAACAAAGCCGGTAATTTTCTGCGGGGACTTAAATGTGGCGCATAAAGAAATCGACTTGGCAAATCCGAAAACAAATACGATGAATGCAGGATTTACAAAAGAAGAACGTGCAAAATTCGATCAAGTCGTCAATAATGACTTAGTAGATGCGTTCCGTTACTTATATCCAGATACGCTAGGAGCCTACAGTTGGTGGAGTTACATGGGAGGAGCCCGTGCTCGAAATGTCGGATGGAGAATTGACTATTTTGTGATTTCACAACCGCTAACAGCCTTCCTTCAAGAAGTAAAAATTCGAAGCGATGTTACCGGAAGCGATCATTGTCCGGTAGAAATGAAAATCGAACTGTAGAACATTTGTTCGTGTTGCAAAAATTTGATACAATGGATATATCAATTATAAAGAGGTATTCAAATGGCAAAAGACCATATTGTCGTGCATGGAGCACGATCTCATAATTTAAAAAACATTGATGTGAGTATTCCTCGCGATCAATTTGTCGTGATCACAGGATTATCTGGTTCAGGGAAGAGTTCGTTAGCCTTCGACACTTTATACGCTGAAGGACAACGTCGTTATGTGGAAAGTTTGTCTGCATACGCGCGTCAATTTTTAGGGCAAATGGACAAACCCGATGTAGATAGTATCGATGGCTTAAGTCCGGCGATTGCTATCGATCAAAAAACCACATCTAGAAACCCACGTTCAACAGTGGGGACGGTCACAGAAATTAATGATTATTTACGTTTATTATATGCACGTGTTGGGAAACCAATCTGTCCAAACGATGGAACACCGATTGAAAGCCAATCTCTCGAACAGATGGTCAATCGTGTGATGGAAATGCCCGAAAAAACAAAGATTCAAGTGCTTGCTCCTGTTGTGGTCCAAAAGAAAGGGGAGCATAAAAAGGTCTTTGAAAAAATTCAAAAAGATGGATATGTGCGTGTGCGCGTCGATGGCGAGATGCATGAAGTTACTGATGAACTGAATTTAGAGAAGAACAAAAAGCATAATATCGAAATCGTTGTGGACCGTATCGTGGTGAGTGATAAGAGTCGTTCACGTCTATTCGATTCGATTGAAGCAGCTCTCCGTTTAGCCGAGGGGTATGCCATTGTCGATGTGATTGGTGGGGAAGAACATCTCTTTAGTGAACACCATTCATGTCCGATTTGTGGATTTACAGTAGGCGAATTAGAGCCGCGTCTTTTCTCCTTTAATGCGCCATTTGGAGCCTGTCCGGAATGTGATGGCCTTGGATCAAAACTCGAAGTGGACTTGGAATTAATTGTTCCCGATAAGAGTTTGACATTGGAAGAAGGAGCGCTTGTTCCGTGGAATCCTATTAGCTCCAACTATTATCCATCGATGCTCAGCCAATTTTGTGAGCAATTTAAGATTCCGATGAATATTCCGTTTGAAAAATTGACAAAATCTCAAGTCAATATGGTTCTGTATGGGTCCGGAGATGCTACTTTCCAATTCCATCATGAAAATGAATTTGGTGGAGTTCGAGATGTAGAAATCCCATTTGAAGGTGTGGCAGTGAATGTGGAACGCCGCTATCGTGAAACCAATAGTGATTTTACAAGAGAACAAATGCGCCAATATATGACAGAATCCGCTTGTAAGACTTGTCATGGCTTCCGTTTAAACGAACAAGCCTTATCTGTCAAAGTAGGTGGAAAAAATATTAGCGAAGTCCTCTCTCTGTCTGTGGATGATGAGATTGACTTCTTCAAAGACTTAAACTTATCTGAAACGGATGAGCAAATCGCAGCTCCAATCTTAAAAGAAGTAAGTTCTCGTCTGAAATTCTTACGCAATGTTGGTTTGCAATACTTAACCTTAAGTCGTGCCGCAGGAACTTTATCGGGGGGAGAAGCGCAACGAATTCGTTTAGCGACTCAAATCGGTTCAAACCTTTCAGGAGTGCTTTATATTTTAGATGAACCTTCGATTGGGCTTCACCAAAGAGACAATGATCGCTTAATTGAGTCCTTGAAGAGCATGCGCGACCTAGGAAATACGCTGATTGTCGTAGAACATGACGAAGATACCATGCGTGCTGCGGACTACTTGATTGATATCGGTCCAGGTGCGGGTGAATTCGGTGGCGAGATTATCGCTGCAGGCACTCCAAAAGAAGTGGAGAAGAATGCGAAATCACTCACCGGTCAATATTTAGCTGGGAAAAAATATATTCCAGTTCCAAGCGAACGCCGCAGGGAAGATAAGGGTTGGATTCACTTAAAAGGCGCTGCGGAAAACAACTTACGTGGCATCGATGTGGATGTACCACTCGGTCGTTTTGTCGCTGTAACAGGAGTATCGGGTTCTGGAAAGAGCTCACTTGTGAACAGCGTATTGAAGAAAGCCTTAGCGCGTGAGATTACACGTACGAAGGAAAAACCAGGGAAGTTCAAGAGTATCTCAGGATTTGAAAGCCTCGATAAGATTATTGATATCGACCAAAGCCCAATTGGAAGAACCCCACGAAGCAATCCTGCGACATATACGGGTGTATTCGATGATATTCGTGATTTATTTGCGACCACAAACGAAGCGAAAATCCGCGGATATAAGAAAGGTCGCTTCAGTTTCAATGTGAAGGGTGGACGATGTGAGTCATGTAAAGGGGACGGCATTCTAAAAATCGAGATGCACTTCCTACCAGACGTATATGTGCCGTGTGAAGTCTGCCACGGAACGCGTTATAACTCTGAAACTCTCGAAGTGAAATACAAAGGAAAGAGTATCGCGGATGTTCTTCAATTGACCGTTGATGAAGCAGTAGAATTCTTCCAAGCCGTTCCAAAAATCAAACGTAAATTACAAACGATTAAAGATGTCGGACTCGGCTATGTCACCCTTGGGCAATCTGCTACAACGCTCTCTGGGGGAGAAGCGCAACGAATGAAGTTAGCTAGTGAACTCCAACGTGTCTCAACCGGCAATACCTTCTACGTGCTTGATGAACCAACGACTGGTCTGCATACGGACGATATCGCACGTCTACTTGAAGTGTTGAATCGTTTAGTTGAAGCAGGGAATACTGTACTTGTCATCGAACATAACTTAGATGTGATTAAGACCGCTGACTATATCATTGATATGGGACCAGAAGGCGGTAGCGGTGGAGGTCTTGTCATTGCGACAGGGACGCCAGAAGAAGTGGCCAAAGATAAAAACAGTCACACGGGTCGTTATTTAAAACGCGCCTTAGAAGCAGCTGCCTCTCATAAAAAGAAGTAGAAAATTGCTAGAAGAGATAGTTTGAAGAAGGTTGTTATGCTATACTCAACATAGATAATTTCTCAGGGGGAAACTTGAATGAACATGAAAGAATTAGTCGGCAAGAAAGCCGCAGAATATGTAGAAAGTGGAATGACGGTTGGATTAGGAACTGGTTCGACTGCCTACTATTTTGTGGAAGAAATCGGTCGACGAGTAAAAGAAGAAGGACTTGAAATTGTTGGAGTAACAACTTCTTTAGCAACGAAGAAACAAGCAGAAGCGCTTGGCATTCCATTGAAGAGCGTGGATGAAGTAGATTATATCGATGTCACAATCGATGGCGCAGACGAAATCGCTCCTGATTTTTCAGGAATCAAAGGCGGTGGCGGTGCTTTATTATTCGAAAAAATCGTTGCCGAGCAATCAAAGAGCGTAATCTGGATTGTAGACGAATCAAAAATGGTCGACTATTTAGGTCGTTTCCCATTACCAGTGGAAGTAGTGCCTTATGGTTCGCTTCAATTATTCAAACGTTTTGAAGCGCTAGGATACAAACCAACGTTCCGCGAACGTGACGGAGAACGCTACTTAACGGATAGCAAAAACTACATTATCGACTTGGATGTGTATCCAATTAAAGACCCAATCGCTTTCGGAGAAAAAATTAAAGGCATGACAGGTGTGGTAGAGCAAGGCCTCTTCACAAACATGACCGATATCGTGCTAGTAGGAACTCCTGATGGGGTTGTCGTAAAACAATTCTAAAAAATAACCCGCTTAGAGTCAGCGACGATGCGTGATTCTAAGCGGGTTTTTGTTATAGTGTATTTATAATTTTTTGAATCTCTTCTTCAGATAAGCCGGTGTGCTTTATGATTTCTGTGATAGGAAGATTCATTTTAAGAAATGCCAAAACTTGACCTTCTTTAAGGCCTGCTTCTCTAGCGGTCTCTTTGGCATATTCGATTGTTTTCCAATAGACTTCTTCGTATTTTTCCATTTGCTCCGCCATCTTCATTTCCTCCGAATCTAAATTATAGAAATCAACAACAGCATAAGCGTCTTGAATTTCTTTGGATGCTTTTGCCGTGATTGTACCATTTTTAAGGAAATTTCTCCACTCATTGAAGGCTTCGTCCTGGTTAGGTAATGTGGTTGCTAAATTGACGAGATAAACGCGTTCGAAAGGTTGACCTTTTTCATTTAAAACTTCTCGATTTTTCTCTAAATTCACAAGGCCGATTTCTACTCTTGGTTCAGGATCTTCTTTAAAAACAGAAAAATCAGTTACGACAATTGAAATAACAGGTTTATAGGTTTGATGGCCTGCAGAATAACTATCCATATAAGTTGATGCCATATAATAGCGAATGCGTTCAAAGAAGCCTCTATGCTTATATAGTTGCATTTCAATGATAATATCAATACCTTCTTCTGTTGTTGCGGCAATATCCACGATGGTTTGGTACATTTCTAAGTTTACTCCAGCGAGATTTTCACGATATTTTTGAATTTGATATGGATTGGTTGGCTTCACATTAGATAGTTTCATCCCAGTAACAACTTGAATAAAATTTTGTAAGATATATTCTTTTCCTTCGCTTGTCATCATTTTTTTAAACATTAAATCATTTGTTGGTAAAATCTTTCTCATTTTTCATCCCTCCTATCCTGAGATACGATAAAAAGGGGAGGACCTTTCAATTTGTGTAAGAAAAACAAGGCAGTTTGTGCTATACTAGTAAAGATTTAGTACTGAAAGGATCTGATGAAATGTCATCATTCATGGAAAAAAGAAAAGGGCTGCTTTGTACATTTGCTATTGCGGTTGTCTCAGTGATGCTCGATAAGCTATTCCCAGTCATAGGAAGTGCGGTATTTGCCATTATTTTAGGGATGGTCTTAAACCAATTTTGGAAAATCCCAAGTGATTTTAGACCAGGTATCAATTACTCAGCGAAAAAATTATTACATTATTCGATTATTGCGCTTGGATTTACAATGTCGTTTGCGCAAGTGAGCCAAACAGGTGCGTCCTCGTTCCCAGTGACGATTGTGACGATCTCGATTGCATTTTTAACAGCGTTATTTGTAGGGAACTTCTTCAAACTTTCTCGTCCATTGAAGATTCTTGTTGGATTCGGGACTGCCATTTGCGGGGGCTCCGCGATTGCTGCAGCTTCGCCAATCATTAAAGCCGAAGACGATGAAGTAGCGTTGTCGATTTCAACCATCTTCCTTTTCAATGTAATGGCGGTATTCCTATTCCCATTCTTAGGACATATGATGGGCATGGACGCGTCTCAGTTCGGGCTTTGGGCAGGGACAGCGATTAACGATACATCAAGCGTGGTCGCAGCCGGCGCAAGTTACAGTGCGGAAGCCTTAGAAATCGCGACAATCGTAAAATTGACTCGTGCATTGATGATTGTTCCAGCGTGTATTGTGTTATCTTTAGTCGAAGCACGCCGTATGAAACAAGAAGGACAAAGCGTTCAATGGAAGAAAATCGTGCCAATGTTTATCATTTGGTTCATGGTCGCTTCGATTATTACAAGTGTGGGCCTATTTCCAAATTTCCTTGTACCGTATGCAAAATTAGCATCTAAATGGTTGATGGCGATGGCGTTAGCAGGTATCGGAATGCAAGTATCCTTCAAACAATTCCAAGAAGCAGGGGCAAAACCAATCTTAACGGGGCTAGCAACTTGGTTTATGGTGGCTGTTTCCAGCTTAATCATGCAGTACTTCGTTTTATAGAAAGGACATCTCATGAAAAGATTATTAGGACTCGGGTTCTGGATTAGCGTCTTGTACTTTGTTTTATATACGAAACTCCCAGCGCTACAAGCCTTCGTGAACACACCAGTAGGACCTTATGTGCATGTCGCGATGGTCTTGTTACTGATTGTAGGAATTTTCTTTTACGTACTACGCATTATCCATTACTTATTTTTCCCGTAAAAATAGAAAAGAGCTTAGGCAATCGCCTAAGCTCTTTTTGTTTTTAACGTTGTGCAAGATGTTTCCAATCAATCCCGCGGGCATCACACCAGTTTTGGATGCTTGGTGCGACTACGATAGGAGCTTGTTGGAGACTAGAGATGCTACCGGCACCGACAAGCGTTAAGATTGTTGTTAGTTGCTCTTTCCAGGTTTGAACCGTATGAATTGCGTCTGGAAGGGAGTCGTCTTTCCGTACGAGATGCAACATTTCACCAGACAATCCGACAAGGCTGGCTCCCAGAGCGAAGCATTTGGCCATGTCGAGTGGCGTCTTCACACCGCCAGAAGCGATGATTGGGGTGTGGCTTCCTTGGGCTTCCATGAGCGACGTCAAGGTCGTTTGGCCCCAGTCTTCAAGGAAATCGAGTTTATCTTCCTTGCGACGGCCGTTTTCGATTTTGGCAAAATTCGTACCGCCTGTACCGCTAATGTCGATCGCACTCACTCCGATACTTTCTAGTTGTGCGATGGCTTCACGGCTAAATCCAAATCCGACTTCTTTGACGAAAACGGGAACGGCACTCGCTTTGACGATTTCTTCGATGTTTTTAAGCCAGTTGCTAAAGACACGGTCACCTTCTGGCATGACGAGTTCTTGTGCACGGTTGACGTGAATTTGAATCGCGTTGGCTTCGATGACTTCGACAGCTCGTTTAGCAGCCTCAGCGTCGTAATGTGCACCGAGGTTCGCAAAGAGGATACCGTTTGGATTTTCCTGGCGAATGATCTTGAAGCCTTTCGCACTTTCAGGAAACTTCATCGCGATGCTCATCGAACCTGTCGCCATTGCCATGCCCGTTTCACGCGCCAAGATGGCTAGGCGTTGGTTTAACGCAGTCGTGAGTGGGCTCCCACCTGTGATGGCGTTGATGAAGAATGGAACGTCGAAGGTGAGTCCGGCAAGCTCTGTCTGCAGCGACACATCAGCCACATCAACGGTCGTGAAGGGATGATGCACGAAGCGCGTTTCCACGAACTCGGGAGCGCTCTTTGCACGATATTGCTGGTTCGCATGCCCGACGTGTTCGTCCTTTCGATTCATTTGTTGTTGAAATAAATCCATCATTAATCTCCTTTACCAGGCTTCTACGATGGTCAGCGGAAGCACTTGAATTTGAGCATGTGCCCATTGGGTTTCAATTTGTTGTCTTTGAGTTTCGTTTTGTGTAAAGCAAATGCCGCAGTCGCCACCTCCAGCGCCAGATGTTTTTGCACAGGCACCGACTTTTTCTGCAAGATTGCAGAGCGTTTGAAGTGCAGGGGTTTCAATTTCCAGCTGCATCACTTGTGCAAATTCATTTAAGAGTGCACGGTTGGCACGAATGCCTTCTTGTAAGGCAGGGATGTCTTGATTGTTCCAAGCACTTTGTAAGTCTTCAACGATGGCGTGACTCTTTTTGAGAAATTCTTTGTAAAAGGCGCTATCGGTTGCCACTTTGCGTTTCTTCTCAGTGGCTTGAATGAGTGAATCTGTGATAGCGACTTGTCCTGTCCATCCTACTAAGAGGGTGAAGTTTGGGATTTCTGGGAGGTGTTCAATGGTGAGGTCTTTCCACTCAGCATCGCAAAGTTCTTTAATCGATTTAGTTTGTAATTGCTCGAGTAAACCGTTTCGGTCTGGGCTGGTATAATACACCATTCCTCCAAAAGAAGAGGCGGCGATATCTCCAAAGGATCCACGTTGGAATAAATGGAGATTCGTCAACACACTCAGCTGATAGACGAGCAGTGGGGTGCGTGGAGTCTCGTAAAAATCAAGAACGGCTTGAATGGTTGCGACCACAACGGCACCACTCGAACCGAGTCCATATTTAATGCCACGCTTAGCGTCATCGAGTTCACTTGTAATCGAAAGCGAGTAGAGGGCATTTGTAGGTTTCCCAGTTTCTCGAACATATTGTTCTGCGACCAGAATCGCTTCTTCGACTAGGTTATAAGGATGCTCTCCTTTTGCACGGAATAGTTCTTCTTCGCGAGTCCATTTCACAACGAGGTCTGGATTTTGCGTAGAGGTTAAGGTTCCTACACTACTAGCTTCGTTGATTGTGACGATTAAGTAGCGCGACACAGCTGCAATAATGGCACCGTGTCCGGGCTCGACAACCGCATATTCTCCAGCAATAAAGAGTTTACCGGGAGCTTTTGAAGTAATTGTCACGCGCTCACTTCCCTTCAAAAATCGCACGAGAAGCGTTCCATTCGTCTTCTGTCAATGTACGAATGCCTTCTCCTGGAAGCGTTGGGATGAGTTTTTCACTCGGGAATACTTTGCCAAGCTCTTCCAGAATCGCAGGGATATCACTCGCCTTGCAGATGACTTTAACGTTTGGACCAGCATCCATCGTGAAGTAGGCCGGAATGCCTCGTTCTTCTCGAATCGTGCGAATGGTTTGTTGGGCGATAATACTCTCCGGTTCGAAATAACAGAATGGAGGATTGCTTGCCAGCATCGTAGCGTGCATTTTCATGCCATTAAATTCCGCAATAGAGCCGATGCGATGAATGTCGCGGTCCTTGATGGCCTCTTTGATATCGGCTAAATCGGTTGCCGCAGAAGTGACCCAACCTTCATAAAATGGTGAAGTAGAAACAGTCAATTCCATGCCAGCACGACTCGAAATCTTCTTCTCGGCCGCGCTCACGACGATAATAATCATCCCGATGTCAAAGTTCGCATTGTCGACAGGAATCGCCATGCTGTTCTCGTTAGAGTCGCCTTTATTCCATTCGACAAATCCGCCAAAGAGACTACGAGTGGCGCTACCGCTCCCACGACGCGCGTAAGTCGATAGTTTTTGAGCAGACATGTTAAGACCGGTTGCCTCGTTCATTGCCCCAGCAAGTGCAGCAAAGGCGGAAGCAGAGCTCGCAAGACCTGCTGCAGTTGGGACAAAGTTCAGACTCTCGACACGAGCACGACGCGTATCTCCTGTTTCAGCGCGGAATAGGTCTAAGAAGCGTGTGATTTTAGCGGTCGCTGATTCGTCTTGTCTAGTACCATTCAGGTAGAATTCGTCTTCAGCTAACGCATGGGAGAGCTCGACTTTTGTATCGGTATAGAAAGCTTCGAGGGTTAAAGAGAGGCTACTATTCATCGGAATGAAAAGCTCTTTATTTTCTTTTCCCCAATATTTAATGAGTGCGATATTCGTATGTGCACGCGTAATTCCAATCGATGTGGTCATTAGCTCTTCTCCTTTTTGGCGAGCGACTGAATCCAGACCGCTTGCGCTCCTTTTTTCATGAATTGTTCTTGTAAATGAAGGGCGTCGTTCTCTGTAGCTACAAGGGCAATCATACAACCGCCCAGGCCACCACCTGTGACTTTTGCTCCGAGTGCATGATTTTCGTGGGCAGTACTGACAAGGGCTTCAATGATATCATGCGAAACCCCTAATTTTTTAAGGCGGTCGTGATTAGAATTCATTAGCTGACCGAGTTTTAGAGGGTCTTTTGTTTCGATAGCGGTCCGTGTATCTTGTACGATGGCACCAATTGATTGCACCGCGTCTGAACCAGTTTCGTTAGTGGTAGGGTCGATGATGCGTTCTTGCAGGGTGCTTACATGATGGACCGCTTGCTTCGTATTCCCGGTCACACCTGAATCTGCGATGACGAGATACGCTGGCATATCTAGTTCAAGCGTCTGCAGTTCTTGTTCCTTTTGGAAAAAGACCGGACGAGTGCCGCTTGTTGTTGCTGTATCGACACCGCTTGGATTGCCATGCGAAATAGTTTCCGCTCCTTGAACGATGTCCCATAAAGTGGCATCGGATAAAGGCGTATTGAAAAAATCAAAAATGGCACGCACGACGGCCACACTTACTGCAGCGCTGGATCCCATGCCTCGTTCTGCTGGAATCGTTGACTCGATGGAGAGGACAAAAGCATGACTCGTGACTTCTTTTGAAGAGGCAAGTAAAAATGCTTTTTGAATCGCAAACTGCAATCCTGCCATTGAAGCGGGCATGCTTTGAAGGTCCCCTGAGTATAGTTCGCATTCGATCGTTTGCCCTTTGGTTGCAGTGACGATATCGGCTTTCACGAATACCGCATTAATCGGTAGTGCAATAGCTGGTTTATGGTAGACGACGGCATGTTCACCGGCTAAAATGATTTTTCCATTGGCGAGGCCTGTTCCCTTTTGTAGTTTCATACGACATCCCTTTCTTCGTTTTCAATTCACATTCTACTAGATTCGTTCCCCTTCGTAAACAAGCGTGCTGATTTCATGGGAAAAACTTAAGATTATAAAGAAATGAATCATAGAAACAGTGTGCTACTTATGGTACAATTCAAGAATAGTAAACCTGTAACTGAAGGAGACGAATCCGTTGAGAGAAAACGAGACGTATTATCAGATTCAAAGAAGTGAGTGGAGCCAGTATAAAGGCATGCATCCATTCACGATGACAACCGTGGAACTTGCGCACTTAACGTCATTAAATGACCGCATTTCCCTACAAGACGTACAAGAAGTGTATGTGCCGATGCTGGATTATTTTGATGTATATTTTAAAAAACATATTGAATTACATACTGAGGAGCAACAATTCCTGAATCAACAGAAGAAGACGGTGCCGTTTATTATCGGAGTCTCAGGAAGTGTGGCTGTCGGAAAGAGTACAACGGCTCGTTTAATGCAAACGATGCTGCAACAACGCTACCCAAGTAAACGAGTGGCGCTGATGACAACGGATGGATTCTTGCTGCCAACAAAAGAGTTAATTCAACGTGGTATCTTGGATCGTAAAGGATTCCCGGAAAGTTACGACATGGAAGCTCTCGTTCATTTCTTACTCGAAGTGAAGACCGGAAATCCAAGCGTGGCTGCGCCGGTGTATTCGCATGAGATTTACGATATTGTGCCAGGGGAAGTGCAGACGATTGAGTCGCCCGACATCTTGATTGTAGAGGGGATTAATGTGTTGCAACTGCCGCCCAATCGTGAAATTTATGTGAGTGATTTCTTCGACTGGTCGATTTTCGTCGATGCTGATGCAACGCTGATTGAGCAATGGTACTTGGAGCGTTTCGAATTGTTGATGGATCGTGCGAAATCACAGCCGGATAATTACTACTATCAATATGCGATTGGGAATCGTGCGGATGCGATTGCGATGGCGAAAGATGTGTGGAAGAAGACTAACCTGAAGAACCTTAAGGAATACATCTTACCAACGAAAACCCGCGCCGACTTCATCCTACATAAAACAGTGGGACATCATATAGATTTTGTGCAGATTAAAAAATATTAGGATACGAGACCGAACGCTCAGAAATGGAACGTTGGACCGGAACAACGCAAGGGACTCGGAACGAGTCGTGCGGATGTTTCGGGAAACGCACGCCATTTCTGTGAGGTCGAGTTCAACTTCATAAAAAGACATATACATCGATTACTTAAAATCCTTGGGAGTAAGACAGAAGAAAGAAACGGACTCACAGTGTGAGTCCGTTTTGCTTCGTAGTCTTACCCCCGCAAGGCTGATTAGGATTAAGCAAATCACGAGTGATGAAGCTTAATCCAATCAGCTACTGCGTCTATCTCATTAAAGTTTGTTTAATAATAAGCATTAAAATCCGCTTGATTTTTCGTAATCGATTATTTTTTACAACAATGTGTGTGCCCTGTTTTAGTAGGTGAAGCGGTACGGGATTCTTAGTAAGGGTACGGGGAATCGTAAGAAGGAATACATCTATGTTCATTGCAAAAAAATAAAATGTAAAAACCTCTTGACATTTTCAGGTAGGAGAGTATAATTTGAAATGTAAAGAGCTCTTAACATTATTATAGAAATTTGGAGGAACAAAGCCATGAAAAAGATGGATGAAATGGACAGAGATATTCAGTTGCGTTCTGAGGCGTGGGGCTATAAAACAACGCTTTTGGGTTTATGTGCATGGACAGGATTTAATATCTATCAAGCACTTGTTGGTGGTGGCAAACTTGAAATGCTACCTTGCTTGATTTTGCTCTTATCTGTAAGTGTGCAAGGATTTGCTCAAACCGCAATGAAACGCAATATGATTGCTGGTGATGAAGAGTATAAAGAACCAAATAAACTTGTTCAAGGAGTCATTCTAGCAGTTGTCGCTGTTATCGTGGTATTGGCTGTTGGCGTGTATTTTTTCCAGAAAGCGTGATGGCATATGAAAAATAATATAAAACAGCTAAGAAAAGCAGCAGGATTGCGACAAGAGGATATGGCAAAAACATTGGGTGTAAGCAGACAGACCATTATTGCCATTGAGAATGATAAATATAATCCTACCCTTGAACTTGCAATGAAGATTGCAAGGTTACTCCAGCTCAATGTTGAAGAGATTTTTGTGTTAGAGGACTAAAAAGACATAACTGAATACTCAATAAATGAAGAGAGATTCCTATTCGTGGGGGGAATCTCTTTTTTTGTAAAATCCTATAGAACACTGTTTATAACGCGGAATAGTGGTGGTAAAATGTAGGTGAAAAATTGTAGCTTGTAGTATGGTTTCTTTAACAATGAGGTGAGAACGTGTACTTAAAAAGTGATCAAAAAAAACATCAAAAAATACCGACTTATGGAGCAGCGCCTTACCTATTCATAACTATCCTTGTGCCGAATTTGACGGGTTGGCTGCTGAGTCAGTCAGTGCTCGAGAGCGGACTGTTAAAGGGTGGCTTTAAAGATTTGTTTTATCTGATTGGCTTCCTCTTAATGGTCGTTGCAGCGAGAATTCAGTGGCTCAGCGGGGTGAAGTCGTTTATTAGCACAAGTATCCAAACTAGCGAACTCAAGACAACAGGAATTTACGCGCGCACTCGCAATCCAATTTACTTTTCGTGGTGGCTCAGCAGCATCGGGATTACCCTAACCATGCATAATATGTGGTTGCTGATTCTGATTCCGATTCAGTGGGTGTTATTAACCGTCGTGATTCGTATTACCGATGAAAAATGGCTTTACGAACTGCACGGAGAAGCCTATAAGGAATATTGCGCAAGAGTAAATCGATGGATTCCAATTAAGAAAATTAAGTAACCAAACTAAACATATTTGTAGAAGGTTCCTGAACTTCATCCAATAGCATGTCTAATGGATGGAGTTTTTTTGTTCCCTAATTAAATCTGAAATGAAATATTCAAAGAGGTACTTTTACAAATATCAAAGTAAAATTAAAGAAAGATAAGTTTTTTCATAAGCGACTATTCTTTAGGATAAGAGACCGAGCGTTCAGAAATGGAACGTTG
>ERZ773005.314-NODE-314-length-40580-cov-15.250611_pt1 | contig 40580 bp, 36 predicted proteins | sample MGYA00580666_ERZ773005 | MGnify/ENA primary metagenome ERZ773005 (study PRJEB29015, sample SAMEA2737999) | human oral metagenome | biome: human oral; feature: human-associated habitat; material: dental | place: China | collected 2061 ...
ACCCGGGCAGCGGCGACCGGCCCGCGGCCGAGGCGGCCGCAGCCGACACAGCCACCACGACCGGTGAGGAGAACTGAGATGGCGATACAACCGATCGGTGACCTGATGCTGCCGCGCTTCCGGCCGATGCTCACCGACCAGGGGTGGGCGATGCTGCGCAAGGCGTTGGCGTTGTCGGTGATCGGAGGGCTGATCCAGGGGCTGGCTTTGCTGGTGCTGCTGCCCGGCGCGGTAACATTGGCCTCCGGCGGCATCGCCTGGGGGCTTGGTTTCGGTGGCTGGCTGGTGGTGCTGGCGGTGCTGGCCGTGGCCGGGGCGGTCAACGATTACCTGCTGGCGATCATCGGCTATTCCAGTGCCCTGAACTTCCTGCAGACGGTGCACCGCAAACTCGGCAATGCGATCGCCCGCATCCCGCTCGGCTGGTTCAAGGCCGACACCGCAGGCAAGTATTCCCGGATGGTTTCCAGGGAGATGCTGCAACTGGGTGAGACCCTCGCCCACATGGCCTATCCGTTGGTCAGCAATGTCATGGCGATGCTGGTGGTGCTGGCCGGGGCCTGGCTGTGGGATTGGCGTCTCGGGTTGGTGTTCACCAGTGCGGTTCCCCTGCTGTATCTGATGCTCAACCTGTCGCGGGCGCTGCTGCTGCGCGGCAAACGCATAGTGGAACCCACCGAGCAGGAACTGGCCAGCCGGATCGTCGAGTTCGCTGGTTGCCAGGGCGCGCTGCGTTCCTGCGGCCGGGGCCGGGATTTCGGCGAACTCGACCGGGCCTTGACCCAAAATCACCGGGCGGTGCGCCGTGACCTGTGGTGGGCGCTGGGCGCCAACCTGATCAGCGGGACGATAGCCCAGCTGTTTGTGGTCGCTTTGATCGTGGTGGCCGCAAGCCTGGCGGCGGCCGCGGTATTGGGGCCGATCGAGGCGATCGCCTTCCTCGGCATGTCTTTGCGGTTCATGGTGGTGCTGGAATCGATTCAGGCGAATCTGTTCGGAGTCGAGGACCGCCGGATGCTGATGGACCAGCTGGATGAGATCATCCAGGCCCCCCTGCTGCCCGAGGTAGCGGCCTCGGCGAGCCAGCCGACCCCCGGGACGATCGCGCTGCACGAGGTGGATTTCGGCTATCAACCGGGCCGGCTGGTGCTCGATGGGGTGAGCATCGAGGTGCCCGCCCATTCGATGTGTGCCCTGGTCGGGCCGTCCGGTTCCGGCAAGACCACCCTGGCCCGGTTGATCGCCCGCTTCTACGAGGTCGATCGGGGATCGGTGCAGGTGGGCGGCGCCGACGTGCGCGAACTGACCACCACCGATCTGATGGCCCAACTGTCCATGGTCTTCCAGGATGTCTACCTGTTCGACGACACTTTGGAGGCCAACATCCGGGTCGGCAATCCGCAGGCCAGCGATGAGCAGGTGCGTCAGGCGGCCCGGTTGGCCGGGGTGGACGAGATCGTCCGCCGGCTGCCGCAGGGCTACCAGACCCGGGTCGGCGAGGGTGGCCGGGCGCTGTCCGGTGGTGAGCGACAGCGGGTATCGGTGGCGCGGGCGCTGCTGAAACAGGCCCCCGTCGTGCTGTTCGACGAGGCCACCTCGGCTTTGGACGCCGAGAACGAGGCCAATATCGTGGCCGCCATGCAGGAACTGCGCCGTACCGCAACCCTGCTGGTCATCGCCCATAAGCTCGACACGGTCAAGGCAGCCGACCAGATCGTGGTGCTGGGCGCCGATGGGCGGGTAGCCCAGGTCGGCAGGCATGCCGAACTGGTCGACCAGCCCGGCCCCTACCGGGGTTTCTGGGCGCGGCGCGCCCAAGCGTCCGGCTGGCGTCTGGTGTAGGTTCCGCTGCCGGCGCGGCCTTTACGGGGTTAGCGATGCCCCGGTCGGTCGTCGCCGACTGCGGGCCGACCCCGGCGATCCGCTGACTTGACCGGCGCCGCATCTTGCTCGTCTGGGGCACGCCCAGTGGGGGTGTCCGCGCGAGTGCTCACGGGGACCTGTCGCCCATGCCCTGGTGGTCGGAGAGCTCAGTCCTGCGGGGGAGGATCCGGCGTCCCCGGCCCGGGCGTGAGCAGTCCGTCGATGATGGTGTTGATCTGTTCCTGGGTGATGGGTTCGTGCAACACCACCAGTCGATAGATGGCGCCGCCGATGAGCAGGTCTGCCATGTCCGGGCAAGGGACACCAGAATGCAGCTTTCCGGCAGCGGCCGTTCGCTGCAGCGCCGCTGTCAGGAACTGCCGCGCAGGTTCGACGATGCGACTCCGGTATTCGGCGCGGAGCTCCTCGTCTTGCTGGCGATGCAGGTCCATGGCGACCGCCAACCAGGAGTCGATGCCTGCATTCACCGATCGGACCAGCATCGTGCAGGCCAGACGGAGATCGTGCACTGGATCGTCCGACTGGGCCATCCTTCGTTCGCCGATGGCGCTGGCGATCGTGTCCACCACCAAGTGCGGCAGGGAGGGCCACCGGCGGTAGATGGTCGTCTTCGCCACGCCTGACAGCTTCGCGATCTCGTCGATGCGCACGTTGGTGTACCCCTTGTCAGCAAGCAGCTGGAGGGTCGTGCCCATTACCCGTTCCTGGATTCGGGGATCCCTGGGCCGTCCTGACGGTGCCATGAAGTTCTCCTGTTCGGACTCTTCGTGTTATAGTACTGACAGTAGCGAAAAAAATCAGCGGAGAAGGTGATGTCATGACAACGCGTGATGCCCGGGTCAAGCGACTCGTGCGGATACCGGTGAATGATGTTGCTATTCCTTGCCGACTGATGCGAGTCTGCCTGCATACGGGGTCCCTGAGTGACTCGTGCTTCGGGTCCCGCGCCATCCGTGCGTCACGTCCCGGGCCGATCACGGCTCATCTCGGAGAGGGTGGCGGGCGGAACGGGATTGTCACGCTTCTGAGTGTCCAGCTCCGAATGCGTCGTGACGTTGCTGTGTACATGAACCTGTGCCAAGTGCGTCAGTCCCTTTTCCCCCGATGGGGAAATATGGCGTTTCGATGCAGAGCCGTCCCCCAGAACCAGTGAGGACATATCATGAGACCGCAAGAGATATCGGGAGTCGTGGGCGCAGGCCCACCGAACCGGTGAACCTGACCATTTCGTATCACCTGTTGTGATGCCGTTTCATCCTTGATGCTTCCCTATGGCCGTAGACAAACACGTCGACGGCGGCGGACCCTGCGAATCCTCGAATAGCCAGGGCCGCGAAGTCACGCATTAATGATGCACACGCCATTCATGGTGTCAAGTCCTGCTCGAAGAGCTTCTACCCGCTTTGCGGGAATATCTGTCTTGGAGTGCGCCCGTAAACGGTGCCGGTTCGCTGCGCCCTGTTCAAACTAAGGAGGACCAGTGTCATTGATTTCTGCTCGAGATGTCCAACGCGTCTACCGGACCGGGGACATCGATGTCCGTGCGTTGGACGGTGTGTCACTCGACATTCACAGTGGTGAAGTGTCGATCATCGTCGGCCCTTCCGGATCGGGAAAGTCCACCTTACTGAACATCTTGGGTGGCATGGACCAGCCCAGTTCGGGAACCATCGAGTGCAACGGGGTTCGGATCGAGGAGATGACCAATTCAGGGCTGACGCGATACCGGCGCGAGAGTGTCGGATTCGTCTTTCAGTTCTACAACCTCATTCCCACCCTCACTGCCGCCGAGAACATCGGGATCGCCAGTCGTGGTGTCGGGGATCCCATCGACCCCTCGCAAATCCTTGCGCAGCTGGGGTTGGCAGGGCGCGAAGCCTCCTTCCCCCACGAGCTGTCGGGTGGCCAGATGCAAAGAGTTGCGATCGGAAGAGCTCTCGCGAAGAGGCCCGCTCTGTTGCTGTGCGACGAACCGACTGGGGCTCTCGACTCCGCTACCGGTGATGAGGTGATGGCAACTCTGTGTGAATCCGCCCACACCTCCAACACCGCGGTGGTGATCGTCACACACAACGAGGGATATGTCGGCTTGGCGGATCAACTGATACGCCTCCGCGATGGTCGAGTTGCCGAGGTCATCGGGAACAATGTGGTGAGCATCCCATGAGCAGGTCCAGCGGAATGAGATTCAAGGCAGCCATGCTCCGACGCGGTCTGCTCAGTTCGTGGGCACAGTTCATCGCTGTCTTCTGCATGGCCACTCTCAGCGTTCTCGCCTATGCGGGACTCGAAGGCGGATGGCGGGGAATGCAGGTGAGTCTTCAGGACTATGCCGAATCGTCATCCATGGCAGACATGTGGATTCAGGCCACCAGCGTCAGCGAAGCGCAACTTGACGAGGCCATGAGCCTACCTGGGGTCGATGCGGTCGAGAAGCGAGTCATCCGGTCTGCCGAGGTGGTGTCGAACAGGGGGGACATGTCCTGGCTGTCTCTCACCTCGACGGCCGACATCGACTCCTGGCAGGTCAGCATTCCCTCGGTCATCGACGGGGAACCGGTCACGGATGTTGGTCAGGGAATCTGGGTGAGTCCGCGGTACTTCGACGCAAACGACCTTGCTGAAGGGGATCAACTGGTGTTGACGGTACCCGTCCCCGGAGGACGAAGGGAGTTGAAGGTTCCCGTTCGAGGAACCGTGCAGTCCCCCGATCAGCTCTACGACGTCAAGGAGTCGCTCTTCCTGGTTCCTGAACCAGGCATGTTCAGCTATGGCTTCATCACGCCCGCCACTGCCCAGGAACTGTGGGGCACCTCATGGCAGTGGGCAGCGAGCAACAGCGTTCTGGTACGTGGCGATGATTCCTCGGACACGGTGGACAAGCTGTGGGAGTGCTTCGACGAGCAGGGATTGCGTGTCACCACCCGCCAGACCGACAGTCACATCTCCGCCGCCTACGACCGAGTCACCGTGATTCGCAACGTGTCGATGCTCTTCTCCGTCCTCTTCCTCCTAGTCGGGGTGCTTGCCATGTACTCGTCGACCAGGCGTCTTGTGGACAGTGAGCTGAAGACGATCGCGACCCTCCAGTCCATGGGGTATGGGCGTAGTGAGCTGCGCCTGCACTTCTCGATGTTCGGCATGCTGGCCGGTGTGGCGGGAGCCATCGTGGGACTCGCTCTGGCGCCGCTGCTGTCGCGCGTGGTGCTGCGCTCGCAGTCGACCCAGTTCGATCTGCCGGATTGGCGGGTCGCGTACACTTGGGCCCCGCTACTCGTCGCAACCCTAGTGGTGGTGGCGTGCGTTGCCGGAGGGTATCTTGCATCCGGCTCGGCACTCACCAGATCTCCCGCGCTGTTGATGCGTCCGGGGCTGGTGCGGGCCTCTCGTGCGGCGACCCGGCTACGTCGTCTGGGCGGTGGTCAGCGCTATGGCATCCGCTGGGCGATCCGTGACACTGCATCCAACCTTGCACGATTCTCGATGGGGATCATCGGGGTTGCCGGTTGTCTGATGTTGCTGTTCACCGGGTTCGGGTTGCCCGACACCATGCAGAACAGAGCTGAATCGTCGTTCAGCGCCGAATCCATGGACTACGACTTCCGGGCTGATGTCGTGAGCGTTCCCCAGATGGCCACCCCCATCGAGGGTTTGGGGTCAAAGTCACAAGCCATCATGCAGATGCCCGTGATGACTGGCCCATCTGATGGGTACGACCGAGTCATCACCGTGCTGGACGAGAACGATCGATTCCACCTACGAACCCGCGATGGCGAAGTTGTGGCGGGGGATGGACTGTGGGTGACCAGCGACACTGCTGAGCGGCTTTCCCTTGACACGGGATCCTTGGTGACGCTGAGGCTGCCACGCGGTCTCGGTGATCTTGACCTGGCCATCAGTGGCGTCGTCTCTGCCGAGATGCCCCAAGGATTCTTCATGAGTCGACAGGGCTGGGAATCACTGGGGATGACTTTCTCCCCGACGTCAATACTCGTGGGATCGGACGCCGATGCCGCTCGGCTCCTCGATGATCCGCGGGTGCTGGATGTCGTGTCCCGGGCCGATCAGCAGTCCAATGCCCTCAACATCAGGGGGAGCCTCGGTGGCATCTTCAACCTGATGAGGGTGATGGCGATCGTGCTGTGCATCATCGTGCTCTACTCCCTGGGCAGCCTCACCTTCGATGAACGGCGACGTCAGTACGCCACATTGAGTGTGCTGGGGATGTCCCCCGGCGAACTGCGGCGGCTGTCCTCGGTGGAGGTCGTGACCTCGGCTCTGATTGGTGTGGTGCTCGGGGTCCCCGGCGGGGTCTGGTTCCTGGACCTCTACGTTGCCCAGGTCGCGAGTCCACGTCTTCAGTATCTGCCTTACATCACGGGCGTGTCAGCGGCGCTTGCAGTGGTGATCGCGGTGTCCTCCGCACTGGTCACGACCATCGCCCTCGGCAGCCAGATCGCCGGAATCAACATGGTCGACGCATTGAAGGAGGCAGAATGATCACCCTCACATCATCCCCAGGAACCTCACGTGGAGAAAGGACCCACGACGTCTCCGTCTTGACCGACGGGGCTGGGGTCGATGAACCGACCTGGCCCCAATGGGTCCTGCTGAGACAGATCGACTTGTACCCGCAGGATCCTGCGCTGACCATCGTTCGGCTGATCAGGGTGGACGGTGAGGTGGACAAGGACCGTCTGGTACGAGCGGTGGACAGGGTCCTGCGGAATGAACCGGGCATCGCGATGAGGATGGCACGTACTGCATCGGGTTGGCGTCGGTTCTTCGGAGCCCATCCCTTGCAAGCCTGCCGCTTGGTGGAGATCGGTGACGATCCTGACCGGCAGGCGAAGCTCATGGCCCGAGATCGGCAGGGATCGGCCATGGAGGTCGACCGCTCACCTCTGGTGCAAGTGGAACTGCTCACCAGCCATGGAATGGTCACTCACATCCTCGTCCGGGCCTCGCATCTGGTGTGGGATGCGCAGACGGGTGTGCTGGTCATGCAGAGACTGTCGGAGGTCTATGCCGGTCATGACCCCTACGCCAAGGGCGATCAGCGGGCGGCAGGGCTGGAACCCAGCCATGCTGACAGGGATCGCGCCGTTGCCTCATACGACTTCTTCGCAAGCGCTTTCGACGGGCTGGTCTCCTTCGGCCACGAAAGAATGCCGAACCGGCGCGATGCCAACGGCCGTCTGCCCGGGCGTCGAGTGGAGGTCATCGTCGACGGTGAACTCGGCATTGGGGCAGGCAGATTGTGTCACGATCATCACCTACCGCCGAGCGCCTTGTTCATGGCGATCTCTGCCCTCTTCCAGGCTCGATTGCTCGACACGGAGTCAGTGGTCGTCGGATGCCCGGTGAGCACTCGCACTTCCCCCGAGGACTGCGGCTACCATGTCAACACCCTTCCCGTCCGCCTTACGGTCCGCGAAGGGATGAACGCGGTCGAACTGGTTCGGACCGCCCACGCGTCCATCATTGAGTGTCTGAGACGCCGCGATGTCGACTACTCCCTGACAGGAGTCCAGCCCGGGGTGGGGACGTTGGCCTCATGCTTCACGTTCCAGGGTGAGGAACCATCGGCGGCGCTGGGGAACGCGACGGTGACACCGGTATTCTTCCCGAGTGATTTCGTCTCCTTCCCCTTGAGCATCGTCGCGTCGGCATTCCGCAGCGTTGACGGGCTCGGGTATCGCTTCGTCGTGGAGGTGGGCCGGTGGGCCGATGGCATCGACATTGCGAGTGCCCTGCGGTCGATCGTCGAGCAGGTGGTGGCCCGCCCCTCGGCTCCTCTCGTAGAGATCGGCCTGGTCGGTGTCAGCGAGTATGACTCGGGCATGAATTCCCTGGTCGAGCCCAGGATCGATGACGCCCCGGATATGGTGACCAGTTTTCGCCGCCAGGCTGAGCAGGCGCCTGGGCGGGTCGCGCTGATCGCTGGGGAGCGAAAGGTGACCTATGGCCAGCTCGACGACCGGACGGATCGACTCGCAGCAGCCATTCACCATCGGTGGCCCTCGGCCACACACGTCGTTATCTGCCATTCATGGGGTGTGGACGAGGTGAGCGCTGTGGTCGGGGTCCTGAAGAGCGGCAAGGCCCATGTTCCCGTCGACCCGGATCTGATGCTTCGGGTGCCGTCCATTCTTGAGGATCTGGGGAGGGTACCCATCATCGGCGACGCCCACACGTCGCAGTTGCTGACAGCTCAAGGGATGGAGGCAGTGTCACTCGACGAATTGGAGTCCGCCCAGCCCGTCTCGCCCCGGCGTACGCAGGTCCACGGCGACGATCCGGCCTACGTGATCTTCACGTCAGGTTCGACGGGCCGGCCCAAAGGTGTCGAAGTGTCGCATCGAGCGTTGTCCACATTCATCCGAGGCTGGAGGAGGTTCGTCCCTTGTGAACCCGGTGACATCCACCTCCGTACCCATCACCTGGCATTCGACGCATCAGTGATCGATATCCTCACGCCCTTGGCGTCTGGGGCAGCGGTCCATCTTCCCGATCAAGAGGAGATCCGTGATGCCCAGCGGTTCGCGGATGTACTCGTTAGGTCGCGTGCTACTTGTCTGCTGATGACTCCCAGCTTCGCCGACCAGGTTCAGGCATTCCTGCCCCAGGATGGTGCACCGGATCTGCGCACGACCTTGATGGGCGCCGAGGCAGTACCTGCGGCAGTCGCATCCAACTGGGCCGTCCGTGTGGGCAACCCGAGACACCGCATCATGAACGTCTACGGGCCGACAGAGGCAACCGTCATCTGCGTCGCCGGGGAGGCAACCGCTGCCGATCTGCTCGATCGTGATGGGCTGGTTCCCCTCGGGTATCCTCTCGACCAAGCAGGAGTGGCCGTCGTCGACTCGGCCGGACGGCGTGTTCCGCAGGGTGTCATCGGCGAACTGGTGGTGAGTGGCCCCTGTCTCGCCAACGGCTACCTCAATCGGGCGGAGCTCACTCGTCGCGCCTTCGTGACCGATCTCAGGGGGTTGCCGGGCAGGTGGTACAAAACCGGTGATCTTGTCAGGGTGAATCCCGATGGTCGCTTCGACTTCCTGGGCAGAGTCGATGACCAGGTCAAGGTGGGTGGCTATCGGATCGAGCTCGGTGAGGTGAGCAGCGCGCTTCGGCGCGTCAGCGGGGCCTCCAGCGTGGTTGCCTTTGTTGATCCCAAGAGACCAACGAGGTTGGTCGCCGCGGTTGTCACCACCGACGACTCCCAGATACAGCACTGGCGGGCCGCGATGCGTCAGGTGGTTCCTTGGTACATGGTCCCTGAAAGGATCGTCACCGTCTTCTCGGCCCTTCCCATGAATGTCAACGGGAAGGTCGACGTGGCGGCACTGGCGGCACTAGCAGAGGATGTGAAAGATGCGCATCTCGCCGAAGGGGTCATGATCCTGGACCCGGTCGAGGCACACGTCCACGATGCAGTGTCGCAAGTCATCGGTTCGCGGGACTTCACCTGCTCGGAGAATCTCTTCGACATCGGGGTCACCTCACTCAGTCTCGCGGACCTCTTCGACCGGCTCCACAGCGGTTTTCCGGACGTGAATCTTGCCATGGTCGACCTCTTCCAGCATCCAACGGTGGAATCGATCGCCGCACGCATCAGACGCGATCGGGTGCCGAGTGACGCGGAAACGGAGGATGCGCAACGTACCAGAGAGCTCGACCGGCAGAGACGCCGTGATCGGGACCTCCAGCGACGCGCGCAGCGGCGTCGCAACGCACATGCAGAACGAGAAGGAGAGACAGAGCAATGAGCGGATTCGACATCGCTGTGGTGTCCACAGCCGGACGGTACAGCAACGCGTCGTCCTCTGATGAGCTGTGGGAAGCCCTCGTCGAAGGGCGTGAACTGAACACGGATGCTGATCAGCCGGTTCCGCAAGGTCACATTCCGCGGGTCCCCCAAGTAGCTGGTGCGGCGGAATTCGACCATGAGTTCTTCGGAATGTCGCCGGCTGAGGCCGCCCTCATCGATCCGCAACAGAGACTCATACTGACATGCGCCTTTCGCGCCCTTGAGGACGCGGGATACGGGGATGGGGCCCCACGTCGGTGGGGGGTGTTCGTGTCGACCTCCTTCAGCACCTATCTGCTCAACAATGTGATGACCGCGCGCCCGGATCTCGTCCAAGGGGCAAACATGCTCGCCATGATCGGTAACATCCCGGACAGCGCAGCCACCCGACTCGCCTATCGACTCAACCTCCAAGGTCCGGCGATGACCGTCCAGACGGCCTGTTCCTCATCCTTGGTGGCCCTCGGGATCGCTTGCCGGAGCCTGCTGGACTACGAGTGTGATGGTGCCGTGGTGGCGGCCTGTTCATTGACCATCCCACAACGAGGGACCAGACGACACACCAAGGAGTCGATCTTCTCCGCAGACGGCTATTGTCGTCCCTTCGACGCCAGCGGGGCAGGAACGATTAAGGGCAATGGATGCAGTGCCGTGGTGCTGCGTCGGCTCGAGGACGCCATCGACGACCATGATCCGGTCCTGGCTGTCATCGATGCCGTGGCGGTCAACAACGACGGCGACGACAAGGTCGGGTACACGGCTCCCAGCGTGACCGGTGAGGAAGAGGTAATTCGGGAAGCGTTGTCCCTTGCCGATCTGGCACCTTCTGATATCGACTACCTCGAGGCCCACGGAACTGGTACGGCACTGGGTGATCCGATTGAAATCCGTGCCCTCGCTCGCGTCTTCGATTCGCAGACCGTGGGTCTTCCGGTGGGAAGCATCAAGGCCAATGTCGGGCATCTCGACTGTGCTGCCGGGCTGACCTCCTTGGTGAAGGTGACCAGCATGCTGCGTACCGGAATCCTGCCGCCTCTCATCAATTTCACTGCCCTCAATCCGGAGATCGACAACAGCAAGGGAACCTTCAGATTCCCGACAGTGATCGAGGAGGGACACCAGCTACGCCACGTCGGAATCAGCTCCTTCGGTATCGGTGGGACGAACGCCCATGCCGTCGTCAGCGCCCATGCGATTCGAACGCACGTCGGCAGGACCTCCGTCACCCAGCTTCCGGCGTTGGTGCATGTCTCGGCAGTGCGTCCCCAGGACGTGGAACGGCGGCTCGATGACCTGCGGCGGGCAGTCGAGTCCGGAGCTGACTCATGGGACGTGGCCTATTCAGCGCTGCGAAACGACAGACGGATGAGCTGTGATGCAGTCGCGTCTCTCGGCGGAACCATCCCCGATGACGTCACCTTGCAAGGGTTGCTTTCCCATGCAAGTGTCGGCACACCCGGGCTGCTTCCCGTTCTTGACGCGTGCCGCCGGGCGGTCGCCGAACGGCATCTGCTCCCAGACCACGAGGAAACCGAGGCAGCTGTTCTGGTGTTGGCAGCCATGGTCTGTCCCCAAGATCCCGTGGTGGCCCAACTGGGCTTGGAGGAGGAGGCATCGCGGGTCGCTAGGTCCTTGGCACCCGTTGAGACCCAGTTGTGGAACAGGCCGGTCGACGACGACGCGGTGGGCGCGCTCCGCGCCTTGTTGGGGTTCCTTCTGGGGGCAGGCGGCAGCAAGAATCTCATGCCACTGTTCGCAGGTACCGGGACGATTCGTGTTCCAATCCCGCACTGCCCGCTGGCCCCCATCAAGCATTGGGTCGGACCCGAGGATGCTCTCCGTTCCGTCTGGGAACCTTCGAACGGTTCGGATGCCCACTCGAGAGTGCACGTCGGACGGTCATTCACCGCGCTTGATCGGGTGGTGTCTGCGGTGAGTGAGGTACTCAATGTGCCAGCGGCGCCGGACAGCGACTTCTTCACCCTCGGCGGAGACTCGCTTCAAGCGATCGAGGTCCTTGACCTGTTGCGGGATGAGTACCCGGACCTGAACCTGGCGGCTTTCCTCGGGGCGTCGAGTCTGCGCGACATCGCCGCCACCATCGAGGTTGAATCTGCATCCGGAGGATTTCACCCGACCCTTCCCGAGAATTTCACCGTGCTTCGTGACGATGCTGGAGACGAGGCGACACCGACATTCCTCATCCATCCCGCTGGCGGCACGGTGTTCCAGTACCGAGTGATGAGCCGGATGATGGCGACTCCGACGCGTCTCGTGGGCGTCTCCTTGCCCGATGACTACCGCGACTACCAAGACCTGCATTCCCTGGCAGATCTGTACGCCCGACAGATCGACAGCTTCTGGCCATGCGGTGAGGTACGTCTCGGGGGGTACTCGGCAGGGGGGAACATCACTGTCGAGGTTGCGACGATTCTTTCAGGACAGGGGAGGGCGGTTGCTCCTCCATGTCTCATCGATCCCCTTCCCCCATTGAGCTATGCGCACACCGATCCTCGCTCGAGCGTCCCTGCGGGGATACAGGGTTTCCTCTTGGATGCCATAGGGATTGAGGCCGAGCAACTGCGCGACAGTGCCGCCCACGACGAGCGTGGCGTCCAGAAGCTGCTCATCTCCCGGGGACTGACTCGAACCGAGAGCCAGGACATCGTCGACAAGTGGCTCATGAGTCACCGAATCCTGGCATACGACCCCCCGAAGCGTTTCCCGGGGGATGTGACCGTCGTGTGCGCCCGGGAGCAGATGCCTCCAGACGTCCTCGCCGAGATGGGCATCGTAGAACACCCCCGTCGTCTCTGGTCCGACTACATTGACGGGTCATGTCACCTGACCACCGTTGGTGGCAACCACATGTCGATGATGACAGGAACCAATCTGGTTGCGGTCGCGAACCGGGTTGATGAATGGCTTTCCCGACTGTCGACGGGAGCCCCGCGATGAAGCTCTTCTGCTTCGCTCATGCCGGTGGCACCGCCGCATCGTTCGGCTCGATCATCAAGCGAGTCGACGGTTGTGCTCTGGTCCCCGTGGAGCGTTCCGGCCACGGCACCAGACTGGCTGAACCCCTCCTAGAATCCATGGAGGACTATGTGCAGGATGCCATCGAACAAATGGCTCCAGCGATGGATGAGCCCTTTGGCCTGCTGGGCCACAGCATGGGTGCGTGGCAGGCCTACGAGGTGGCCGCGGCCCTGCACCGGACGAGTCGGCCCCGGCCGTCGGTGTTGGTGGTCTCGGGCAACACAAGGCCTAGGACCGTTGCCAAACCGGACACGGTAGAGCCGCTCGATGACCGGGCTTTCCTTGACTCGGTAAAGGACTACGCCAGCATTCCTGCGGAGATACTCCTCAGGCCAGAGCTCCGTCGCGTCTTCTTCGACCCGCTGAGGTCGGACTTCGGCATCCTCGACAGGTACGTCTGTCGTGAGATGACCGTACTGGAATGCCCGATCATCGCCCTGTACGGATCGGCTGATCCGCTGACTGCTTCGGGCGGTACCGATTGGCGCTCTCTCACCGCCGGCCTGTGCGAGGAGTGCACCTTCATGGGAGATCACTTCTTCTTCTACGAGAGTGAAGAAGTACCCCACTACCTGGCCGGTCGACTGAACGAACGTGAATTGGCGGTTTGTTGAAAATGAGGAGAAACCAGTGATTATCTTCGATGAACTCGTTGAATTCCTGGCCGAGAGCTACGGCCTGCCCGCCGAGGAGATGACCCCGGACATGGAGGTGACCTCGACGTTCGGAATCGATTCGTTGGGGCTTGTGATTCTGGGCGACAGGATCCAAGACCGATACGGGGTGGTGTTGCCCGCATCCGATCTCGTCGAGTGTCGAACGATAGGTGACTTCCAAGCTCTCATCGAGAGACTCACGGCAGATGATGAGTCAGTCCAGGCATCGTGAGGTTCCCGTGTCCACGGCCCGGTGTGTCGTCGTCCGCTTGCTCTCCGGTGCGGCCCCCTGCCGACGGTTGGGCCCGGGGAGGGTCCGCGTCAAGGTCAGTATGTCTTCGCCTGGGGCGAGGGTGGTTGGACTCGTGTGTCACCCGGCGACGGGTTGGCGACGGTTCTTTCACCCCTCCACGACCGGAGAACGGGCAACTCCTCGGGGATCAGGTCGGCACTGGCCGCCGAGGGCGACCAGTTAAGTTCCTCGGTGGTGCACACGGACAAGGCGTGGTCGTCATCGAGCTCGAGCGTGATGCAGTGCACCACTCCGAAGGGGGTGTCGTAGGAGGATCGAAGTCCCTTGTCGCGAATGAGCTTTCGGGATCTCTTGGGCATTGCCAGACCCAGTCCTGTGACTTTCATGACGGCTTCCATCTGGGTCCATCTGCGGAGGAAATGCGCGTTCGGGTCCGGCCCGGTGGGTTCGAGTTCAGCGTCGATCGCCACCAAGTGCCATCCGCTCGGGGTTTCCTCTGGACGATGCTGTACGTCGACGCCGATGCGACCACCTGCCACGGCGATGGCAACAAGGTCGCCGCTGTGCGAGGTCGAGCATTCCAGCCCGGTGCCCGGCAGTTCGGGACTACCCCGTCGATCCTGCACGAAGGGCACCTCGGAGCTGTCCAAGCCCAAGTGGCGAGCTGCGAGCACCCGCAGCGCTCCATGGCCGATGACGAAACGTCGACGGTCTATGGCGCGGCGGAATGCGGATGCTCGGTCCAACTCCTCCCGCGTCAGCAGCGAGCACAGGGCCCCCTCGGCCCTTGACGTCGCGGCACCCAGTGCACACAGCACCACTTCTGCCCCACAACCAAGGAGTTCCGTATCCACTTCCCAATGTTCACCCATTTCCCCAATGTTCACCCATTTCCCCGTCCTCACAAAACTCTCAGACCTATGGAGAAGATCATGATCATCGTCCGGGAAGAAGAGCTGTCTGCGCTGGTGAAGGAGCTCTTCCCAGATTTGACCGATATTCCCCTCACCCTCCCCATGACGAGCACGGGCATCCTCGATGACGAGCGGCGTACCATCCTTGGTGACGCTGTGGCTCGACGATGGGACGTGCCCGCCGAGACTCTTCCCGCCCCGACCGGCGACGACACGATCGTCGGCTGGGTCCATGCCATCAACACCGAGTTGGGGCTGCCCGGCGTAACCGTGCGCGACATGTTCCTTGACATCTGTCACCGTCACCTGGGCGAGATCGCTCTCAGGTTCGATGACGAGGTCGTCACCTATGACGACCTGCACGCTGATGTTATGGCCCTGGCCGAGGGGCTCCAGCGTCTGGGCGTGCATGCCGGTGACCGGGTTGCCTTGTTGATGGAGAACCGGCTGGAGTACATCCACTCCTACTTCGCGCTATTCGTCCTGGGAGCCCTGCCCGTCCCCCTGAACAGCCGATGGCAGGAACGTGAGATACGCAACGTCCTTGAGGACTGTGGAGCCATCGGGATGATCCTCCAGGAAAGGGGCGCGGGCAAGTCGTACCTCGAGATGGCCCAGAACTTGATTGCCGATGGGCTACCTCTGACCGCGTGCGTCCTCATCGCTGACAAGGCTCCGGCGCCATTCGTTCGATACGCCGATGTCACGCAGAACGCGGGGGAGCCTCGGCTGGAGCCCATTGATGGTGAGGATGCGGCGATGATTTCGTACACCTCGGGAACGACCGGCTCCCCGAAGGGTGTCGTCACCCGCAACAGGGACATCGTGACCATCTCGTTGAGTACGTGCTACACCTTCGCCGCTCCAGGTCTGAGGGCATTGTCCATCGCGCCTCTCTATTCCGCCCAAGGGTTCATCGGGTTGTTCGAGAACTTCGCCCGTGAAAGCAGTTTCCACATGTTGTCGACGTTCAACCCCAATGACATCCTCCGGCAGGTCTCGACCGGGCAGGAGCAGTGCATCCATACGCAGCCGACCATGTGGTCCCTCATGCTGCACTCCCGGGAGATGGACTTCGCCCGATTCGAGGGACTGGAACGACTAGTTGTATCCGGGTCGGTGTGCAATCCCGAACTGGCACGACAGATCGAGAGCAGGCTCGGTTGTGAGCTGCTTAATGCCTATGGGTTGGTTGAGTCCTGCTCGATCGCCACGATGACCCGGATTGGGGACCCGGAGGATGTGCGCCTGCGGACCGTTGGTCGACCTGTCCCGGGGGTCGAGATCAAGATCGTCGACACCGACCGCCGGGAGATCCCCCGGGGTGCGAGCACCACCGGCGAGCTTGCCGTTCGTGGGTTCATCATGAAGGGCTACTACGGGAACCCCGACAAGACTGCCGAAGTGGTCGACGACGATGGATGGTTGTACACCGGGGACCTCGCACGCTGGTTCGATAAGGAGAACGTCAGCATCGTCGGTCGCTGCAAGGACATGGTCATCCGCGGCGGATTCAACGTGTACCCCAGCGATGTCGAGGAGCAACTGCTGCAACTGCCGGGAGTGCAGACCGCAGCGGTGGTAGGAATACCGCACGACATCCTGGGTGAGAAACTCGTTGCCTTCGTCGTACCGCTGCCCGGGGAGGAGACCACCCCGGGGGTATTGGCCAAGGCGATGAGATCCCGGATCGCGGACTACAAGCAACCGGATGAATACCACGTCGTGGCCCAGGTGCCCATCATCCTCGCAGGGAAGATCGACAAGAAGGTGCTCGTCGACTGGGCGATCAATGGTGTTCCGGGTGACCAGCGAGTCATCTTCGGAGGGATGATGAGGGCGACATCGTGACCGCGGTCGTTGCAGCCCGATTGGCGAGCACCTCGCGGCCCTGGGACATGGAGAGCATCAGGGACAGTGTTGCGGCCTGTGACCTTGGCGGAGGTCTGTGCGGGAGACAAATCGGCTACTGGGTCGGCGAGGACGACCGGGGCGGTGCCGGGACGGCCTGGATGTGCAACATGGCCGACGCCGAACGTTTCGACGTCGCTTTCCCGCTGACGCTGGCCATAAGGTGGGACCAGACAGGTGTGATCCGCTCCCTCGACATCGACGAGTCCTTCCAAGGCAGCCAGGGTATCGCCTGTTCCCGATCCTTCATCGAACGCAGGGCGCGCTCCCATATCATCGGCGTCCCCCTGCGCACTCGAGAACCGGCCCTCGTCGAGCCGACCAACTATGGATGCCGACATGTTTTCGAACTTGTCTACGGACTCGCCGGGTTCAAGGCCCTCCTCCAGTCGCGGCAGGAGGAAACGGGGCTGTTCCAGGAGTCGACCATCAGTCACCGGACTGGCACCGGTCTGGAGCTGAATGACGTGATCGAGTGCATGGACCGATGCACCGAGCTCACCGTGGATGCCGAACTCGACCCAGGGGCGGTGAGCTTCGATCGAAATGGTGTCCTGCAGGGAATCGGCGCGGTCGGGGTGAGCGTACCCACGTTCGTGGAGAACGGTGTGATGACAGCTAACCCGGTTCCCGGCGGTTCCTTTTCCGGGACCACGAATTCCCAGGTCACCGCGATGGCGGTGCGAGCCTTCGCCCCAATCTGGCGATGGGTGTCGGGTCGTCATGGTCAGGAACGAGGCATGTTGTGCTCGACCTTGTGGCCGCCATCCATGTACAGCGTCTTAGTCCAGGGCCTCGCCCAGATCCTGTTCCACAACAACTTCACCTATTTCCAGCACTGCGTGGCCGGGTTGCAGCGAACGACCGGCAGGGCGAAGTGCATCGGCTGTGTTCGCAGTTTCGGCGAAGCTGCCTCGATATTCCCGGAGGTACGACGTGACGACTTCATCTGACCTGCTCGCGATCCCGACTGCGCAGGAGCTGATTCGTGGGTGCGCAGCGCGGTTCCCCGACGTCCCCGCAATCATCAACACCCTTGATGACAACTGCCTGCTGACCTACTCGCAGCTGGCACGCGTCGTGTTCGCCGCTGCCGCTCGTTGGGAACCTGATCTACGAGGGCGCGTCGTGCTCGTCCGAGGGGCCCTCGACGAGCGCCTCATCGTCGATCTGCTCGCGTTGCTGTGCGCCGGGGCCATCATTCATCCGATAGCCGCGAGCGCGAGCGTGGAAGTATTTGCGCACACTGCGGTCCAGCTCGGCGCGGTGGCGGTGCGCACTCCTGAGGAGATTTCCTTTCCGGGCGCCACGGACGTGAAGGTGCTGCTTCCGGTCCCTTGGGCGCCCGGCGATGCCGAGCCCGGGGAGCAAGATCCCGATGACGTCGCCTTCTACTTCAAGACATCTGGCACCAGTGGCCTGCCCAAGGTCGCGGTGCTCACCCACCAGGCGGTCTTCACCGGCGTCGCCGTCACCAGTCAACACATCTTGGGCAAGCTGAATCTCGGCCCTGGAAGTGTCACTGTACCCCTGCTTCCCGCACACCATGTCCTGGGAACCGTGGCAGCGGTGCTGACTGCCATGGATCATGGATTCACCTTGGGGTGCGCACACAACATGAAGAACCTGCCGGCCGTCATGCAGCACTACCAGCCACGGATCCTGGTGGCGGTGCCAATGATCGTCGAAGGGATCTGGAAGCTGTCGCAGTCGGCCAGGGTGAAGGCCGCGGGGATGGGTCCCAAGGAGTTGTTGGGTGGGCGCCTGGACTACCTGATATGCGGGGCCGCTCCGCTGCCGGCCTCGCTCGTCGACAGGCTATCCGCCAGCGGGGTCCGGGTCCTCAACGGGTACGGCATGACCGAGTGCAGCGGGGTGGTGTCGTGCCAGACCGGCCCCAAGGAGTCGGTTGGGGGCGTTGGGCGCGCCGTGGGCGATGTGATTCGTACTCGTATCGTGGATGGGCAGTTGCAGATAGCCGGTCCCACGCTCATGTCCGGATACCTCGTGGACGGTGAGCTAGACCGTTCCCCTGTCAGCTCTGGGTGGCTCGCCACCGGGGATCTGGCCGAGATTTGCTCGGACGGGGAGATCGTTCTTACCGGCCGCAGTAAGAACATCATCATCCTCGGTGACGGCAACAACGTGTCCCCCGAGCAGATAGAGCGGGAACTGACGGAGTTCCCGTCCGTCACTGAGGCCATCGTCACCGCCGAACCATTGGGATTGGGAGGGCGTGACGTGCTCGCGGCCACATGCGTGTGTGATGGGATCACGGGTGGTGAGGTCAGCGAGTATCCGGGGATCACCGTCGTCGGTCGGGTGCCGCAGTCGGTCGTCAGCGCAGTGGCCACGGTGAATAGCCAGGCGCCCGCCCATCGTCAGATCCGGGTGGTCCGGGTCGCCCCGGACGACGTACCTCGTTCGGATCTGGGGAAGATCGTTCGACGAAAGCTGACGTGGCAGCGGTGAACGCTGCATCCAATGGGAACTAGGGAAAGGAAAACGCACAATGAACCAGCACCTCATCGACGCACTGGGTGCGTACTGTGACCCGGACCTCCAGCTGAGCGAGAACTCGCATCTCGTGACGGATCTTGGAATGACCTCCTTCGACCTCATCCAGGCCGTGGGCGATCTGGAGATGGCCACAGGAAAGGGGATCGACGTGGAGGAACTGAACGGCATCGCAACTGTTGGCGATCTCAATTCCGTGGTCAACCGGGCCTTGAATGCCGATTGACCGGTGGCCGTCCTCGGACGAGGTCTGCGACAGCCGACACGGCATCGGCCGCTGCCCACGAAGCTTCACTGTTTCGTGGGCAGCGGCCGATATCTGTCAGTGGGTTATTCTCCGATCAAGGCGAGTGCGGGCGAGGACGGTCTGCGGTGACGGCCAACGGACTCCCAGCGAGGCGAGCAACTCGCTCGTCGCATCGCACGAGAAGGCCATTCCGTAGCTTCCGTCCCATATGTGCGCATTGAGGAGGCAGTTCCTCAGGGACTCGTCGGTGGGGTGTCCTGTGAACTCCCGCTCCACCATGGATCGGAACTCCTCGGGTGGGACCGGTGTGGCAGGGACCCCCACGAGCTGTTGGATGATCCCCAGCTCGGGACGCGTTCCGTTCATGATGTGGAAGACGCGACTGTTCGGCAGGCTCTCGGCGTGGATGAGGGCTGTCATCGCCTCGGCAGCCACGTCGACGTAGGATAGGTCCGCGATGGTTGCCAGGTTGTTGGGAATTGCACCCAGTCTGGCGATGACGGAAAGCAGTGCCGTGAAGGTGATCTCCTGCGCGTTGCCGGGTGCCGCCCCGGTTCGGGAATCGAAGGCGAGATTGCCCACCCTCATGACGGCTCCGTCCAGGCCAGCGTCGAAGGCTTCGAAGCAGATCTGTTCCGCCAGGAACTTGCTCGATGAGTACTGGTCGACGAATTTTTGTCCCACGTTGTGACTCAACTCGCCGAAGATCCCCTGGCCTCCCTCGACGATGCCCATGACCTGCGATGTAGAGACATGGAACAACCGGCACCCCAGCCTCCGGGCGACCTCGATGACATTCCCCATGGCGTGGCCGTTCACTTGGCTGAGCAGACCCGGAGCCGCGAAATGAGAGACATCGGCGGCGGCGTGGATCACCGCGTCCACTGTGGAGCAGGAGGACAGTGCAGATTCGGACATGCCGAGCATCAGGGCAGTGATGTCCCCCGGGATGGCGTGGATCCTGGCCAGGGCATCGGGAGGGATGCGATCCCCGAATCGAGCGATGAGCGTGTCCTCCACGCGCGCCTGGGCCTGGCGAGCCGAGCTTGCTCGAACCAGGCACCAGATCTCGACGCCTCGTTCCAGCTCCTCTCGCAGCAGGTAGCTGCCGAGGTATCCGGTGGCGCCGGTGAGCAGGATCCTGCTCACCGGCGGTCTCCCGATGGTTCCTAGCGAATTCCAGGCCTTGGCGTGCTCCTGGGATGTCCACAGCCGTGTTGGGGGCGTCGGTTGCTTGGCGATCCGACAGGTCTGCGGAATGAGCAGCGCGAGGCCCCTGACGGTGGGGTTCTCGAAGATGTCGTAGACCGAGAGACTCGTGATACCGGCATCCCGCAACTGTGAATGGAACTGGATGATATTGAGTGAGTCGGCACCCAGGTCGAACAGGTCATCGTCGAGGCCCAGCGACTTCTCGTCGAGGATGGTGCACCACAACTCCTTGACCAAGGCTTCGCGCGGGTTCATCACCTCTTTGGTCGAGTCGGCTGAGCTGGTTCGGGTCGGCGTAGGGAGGAGGGCCGTGTCTACCTTGGAGTTGGCGGTCATTGGTAGCTGGTCCATGCGGATCACGTGTGAGGGGATCATGTAGCCAGGCAGGCGAGAACGCAACTGCTCCCGTACCTCGGCCAAGGACAGCACCGTGTCGCCGGTGTAGTACACGCACAAGGTCTTCTTCCCGCTGTGTGGGACCTCCTTGACCGCGGCGCAGGCCCTCGAAACGGGGAACGACCTGATGATGCTTGACTCGACCTCGGACAGTTCGATGCGGTGTCCGTTGAGCTTCACTTGGGAATCCCGTCGCCCGAGGAAACGGATCTCGCCGTCCGGGTCGAGGAGCCCGTAGTCGCCGGTGCGGTAGATGCGTCCCAGTTCAGAGGTGGTGACGAATGCCCTGTCGGTGAGGTTGGGAGCGTTGAGGTAGCCGGATGCGACACCCTGACCTCCGATACAGATCTCCCCGACGCAACCCACGGGCGCGAGCCTCAAGCGGTGGTCGACGACCCACATGGACTGGTTCCTCATCGCGTGGCCGTAGGGGATCGTCCGCCAGTCCGGGTCGATCTCGCCGATGTCGAACCAGATCGACCAGATGGTTCCCTCTGTCGCCCCTCCCAGACTCATCACCCGCGCTGACGGAGCCAGTGCTCGGATCCTGTCCGGCAAGTCGACGGGGATCCAGTCGCCGCTCATGAGGACCAGGCGTAGATCCCATGGAACATCCACGTACTGCGGTTCAGGTGACCGCCAGTACGGTTGGAGCAACCGTTCGCTGCGACGTTCGAGCTCGGCGGTGACCAGACCCATGATGGCGGGAACGGTGTTCCACACGGTGATGCCATCGCGGCACAGACCGTCCGCCAAGCAGGGAATATCCCGCTGGTCAGGGTAGAGGATCAACTGCGCCTGGGACGCGAGAGTCCCGTGGATGTCGAAGACGGAAAGATCGAAGGAGAACGAAGACACCCCCGCGATCCGATCGCCCGGACCGATGTCGTGCGAGTCAAGGACATCCAGGACAGTGTTGACGACCGATCGGTGGGAGATCACCACTCCCTTCGGGGTTCCCGTAGTCCCCGACGTGAATATGGCATAGGCGGGGTCAGATGTGGTCGGTCCCGACCCGGAGCCCGAGCCCTTGCGCAGCGACTTGATGCCCGTCGACGTGATCTGTGCACACGCCTCACTCGAGTCGAGTATCTGCTGATGGCGCAAGTCGGGTTGGTGCGGGTCGAGTGGAATGTAGGCGGCCCCGGCCTTCATGACCGCTAACATGGCCGCGATACTGCGTGCCCGTCGATGTCCATCGATAGCGACGTAGTCACCGACGCCAATGCCCATGTCGACCAAGCTCGCCCGGATGGTCTCGGCTTCCTCGAGCAGTTCTCGGTTGGTGTGCCACCCCTGGTCATCGCGGATGATGTGCCGGTCCGGGTGGGCGGTCATGCTGGCCTCGACCATGTCGTGGAGCAACTCATCCGAGTGTTCCCATGCCGTGGAGTTGACCTCGGCCCACAGGCGTTGGTCCTCGTCGGGGAGCAGGACGGCAGCCTCGGGAGTCGTACCGGAACAACAGGAACGCAGCATGGCCATCATGTCATCGAGGATCGCCCGTGCCGTTCGTTGGTCTACGTAGGGTTCGCGGTAGTCCAACGAGATCGACACGTCATTCGACGTCTCGATCACCTGACAGTCGATGAGGACCTGTGGCGTGGAGGAAACCGACCACACGACGGGGCCGAAGGCCGTGGACCCGTCGTTGAACCCCCGAGAATCCATCAGCATCCCGGTGAACACCACCGGCGCGGCCAGATGCAGGTTCTGCCCCAGTTGCGGTTTCAGGTCCTTCGCGACGCTCATCCCGCTGTACCCCCGGTGAGCCAGCAAACGACTGAGCTCGCGTGCCAGCGCTCGCGCGTCGGTCCAGTGGTCCCCCAAAGGAGCTTCCACGGGGAACAGCATCGTCGATGTGTATTCCCCTAGGACATGGGCGCCTGCATGCGTGGCTCCGGGACGGTTCGAGGTGGTGAAGTTGAGAGTGAACTCCGGTGCCCCACTCCACCGGCGAAGGGCATCCACATATGACTCGACGATGGTGCCGATCGGAGGCACGCCGTGCTTCCGGGAGTTGTCCTTGAGCTTGCGCCACTCGTCGATCGTGAGGACCTCGCGGACCCGCCGGAAGATGCCGGTGGGTTCTCCTGCGGGAGTCCGGCCAAGGGGAAGGGAAGGAGGCTCCGGGGCGCTGGAGAACAGGGCCGACCAGAACTCCTGATCCTTGTCGCGGCGACGGGAACCTCTTGCCTCGATCTCCTTGCACAGGTCCATGAATCGAGGCTTATCCGTGGAGTGGCCACTGGCACGTGATGACGGGTCTGTGATGAGTTCCCAGATCTCCTGAAGGAGCGCGAAGATGCTGGGACCGTCCAGGAAGAAGAGGTCGAAGTCTACCCCCACGATCTGCCGACCGTGGGGGAGGAGAATCACGGCGAAGCGGGAACAAGGCCAAGTGGTGACATCCATGACCTCGAGGACCCGTTTCCTGCGTATCTCGGCCAGTTGCTGTTCGGCTTCGTCCCCGGTCAGATGTTGCAGGTCAGTGACTGGTACCCGGTAGTGAGGAGGGATGATGGGACGCTGGGTATGTCGCCGCGGGCAGGCGACCATTCGCATCATCTCGTGGCGTTGGACGACGGTGTTGATGGCCTGCTCCAGCACCTCCGGATCGACGGAGCACTCATAGTCGTAATGCCCAGCGGTGCCCACGCCGCCCAGCGGTACGTGTGGATCGCGGCCCTGCAGGTACGCTTCCTGGAGTTGCGTGAGAGGGATCTCGGGGGCATCCGTGGTGGTCGTCATGACTGCTCCTCCATGGTTCCGATCTCGATCGCATGCACGACCTGTTGGGTGTTCCTGAGATGAAGAACCTCGTGGGTTCCGTCGAAGTCGAAGTCGCCGATGCAGCAGGAGCCGAGACGGGCGTCACATGCGGCGAGACCGATTGTTGCGGCGACGATCCCGGCGTCTATCAGAGCAAGTGGGTAGCCGAGGTCGCGGTACTTCGGCATGATGACTGCCAGATCCATCACGAGGATGGCCGTCAGGGCGGAACTGTTGTGGATCGCACGATTAGACAGGTAGTGGAAGGACTCTCCCCAGTTCCCTGGACCGTCGACCCCTACCAGGGCATTCGCCACCGGGTCGAAGGCGTAGATGCCGGGGCCGATGGATTCGACCCTGTTGGGTTTCACGTCAAGGAAGCAATCGATCTCGTACAGGCCTCCGGCACTCGGCCATCCTCGTCGTCCCTCGGGAAGGTCCGGGCACGGTCGATGACGCAGCGGGGCGAGGAGTTGACCCAACTGTTGGCGGGTCACGGGGTCGGTGGAGAATCGCCGTACGGATCGTCTGCCGGCCAGCCAGGGGGGCAGTTGCGTGCTCGGTAGCGAGATGCTGCGGGTTCCCGGTGGTCGACGAGAAGCTTGCCTGGCGCGGAAGGCGGCGTTCTTCTCGGGGTCGACCAGCTCCTGATCCGTGAGCAATGGTTCTCCCAGGATGGATGCTTGACCGTGTGTGAGTTGCTTGATGCCCATGGGGGCAGCGATGAGGACGCCGAGCTGCTTCAGTGACGTGACCAGTCGTCGGACGTCCCCGGCTCCGGGGCATGAGGCAGTGATCTCCTCACTCGTCGCCCCCGTTGTTGTCAGATCCGCGATGGCTTCGATTGTTTCCGACGCGGACCTGGGGAAGGTGCATCCGGCCACTTGGCAGGAATGCCCTATCCGGCGTACGCCTGCGCTCGGGTTCCAGAAGAGGCGGTCTTCGGTGGTTGGTGTGTTCATTCCTACTCCTCAATTGCTTCTGCTCGGGTTGGGTTCCTCGAGATGTCGGTGGTCAGTGGTTGACGGGCCCAGTGGTCTGTCGCTTCGATCAGGGGCGGTTCAGCAAGACCCCCATCGGAGCACTGCAGCGACTGGCTGTGGGCCGATGGCACTTACGGGTCCCGCAGCACGACGAGGCGATAGATGATTGCTCCGATGAGCAGATCCGCCAGATCGGTGGTTCGCATGGTGGATCGGAGTTGTCCTGTCGCCCGCATGCGTGTGAGGGTGTCGATCACCAACCGCCTCGGGGGCTCGACTACGCGTTCTCGATACAGCGACCGTAAGTCTTCGTCATCTTGACCATAAATGTCCAGAGCCACCGTCAACCAGCAGTCAAGTCCTTTGCGCACAGAGCTCGCCAGCAGCCCGCATACTCGACGCAGGTCAGCTCTCGGGTTGTCGGTGGGTTCGAAATCCAGCTTGGTCGTGATCGACGCGATGGCGTCGACGGTCAGATGGGCGAGGGAATCCCAACGTCTGTAGATGGTCGACTTGGCCACCCCCGAAGCCTCGGCGATGTCATCGATGCGCAGGGCAGTGTATCCCTTGGCGATCAGCAGCATCAGTGTGGTCGAAGTGGCCCTTTCCTCGATGCTCGGGTCTCGCAGACGGCCTGACGGTGTCATTGCTACTCCTCATGTACTGTTGAGTAATACGCTACTATAGGTAGCGAAAAATTTGGGAAAGGAGCTAGACATTGTGAACGGAACGCTTGATGACCGCCACAGGTGGCTGGTCCCCTTGTCGCTGGCGGTGTCGTTCATTGCCAATGACGGTGAGGAGGCGCTAACCATGGTTCCCACGATGGAGCGGACCCTGGACGCACTGCCCTCGTGGATTCCGGTTCCTCCTTGGAGTCGGCGGATCGACCAGCGTCACGTGAACGTGGCGATTGCCATGATGGGCGGGCTGTGCGCTGCGGCTGTGGTGGACGGTGTCCGCACCAGGGGGCGCGGTCGGTTGTACCAGGACTTCCAGTGGGTCTTCGGGCTGCACGGATTCGGCCACTTGGCGATGGCGGCGGTCACCAGGGGCTACACCACGGGTTCGGCGACGTCCCTGCCGGTGGTGCTGCCGCAGCTGGCATATGCTGTTCGCGCCCTGCGCGCCGGTGGGGTGCCCTCAACCGTCAAGCCCCTGCGTGCCTTGTATGTCACCGGGGGATGGCTGGCCGTCTCCCATGCCACAGGTGCGCTGGTCTCTCACGTATTGAGGACGCGCAATCATGACCGGCTGTGATCGAGCTTGGGCGCTCACGGCGATGCTGCTCGGGATTCACCAGTCCGAGGAGGTGCTGTTGTCCATCCAGCGTTGGGTGGACGAGGTGGGCACCACCGGTGTGCCATTGCTGGATGCCCATCTGCGGGACAACCCGCTGGCCGGGCTCGACTGGCGCAAGCGCGTCGGCGTCGTCGCAAGTCAAGGTGTGTGTCTGTGGGTGCTGTACCGGGTAACTAAGCACAGTCGGCACCTCACCCGGGTGGTGACAAGCTCTCTGGTCCTCATGTGGGCAAGTGCTTTCTGCATGCACATAGGGGTGTCGCTCAGGACGCATTCCTTCATGCCCGGCACGGCAACTTCGGTGTTTCCTGGCCTGCCGGGGGCGGTCTTCGTCTGGCGACGTATCCGGGCACTGACCCGCTGATACCGTTCCGATCCCGTGTCCGGCGGTCAGCCTTGGGCATCGGGCCGGGGAGAGGGTGGCGAACGGGAGCGAGAGACGATGGAGCCATGTTGATCGAACGAGCGCTCCCGGAGGGTGTAGCCTCCGCTGACACCTTCGGGGAGATCGAGGACTCGACCTGCTTCGCAAGCTGAACGCTGAGGGAGATTGGACGGTGCTGGGGAGTACATCTACAACGATTCGGCAAGCGCCTCAGCGCTGCGAAATCGCAAGAGGTGGCGGCAACTCAACCAGGACCCAGGCAGGGTGCCTGCCGTGGCCTTCTGGAAGCTGGACCGCACCAACCGCATTGCATCGCAGTGCATCGAATGGATTGGGCGGTGTCGGGAGGCTGGCGTGTACTTGGTCCCGCACCAGGACAGTGACCAGGAGCCGAACACGGCAACTGCTGGTGCCAAGCTGATCATGGGGATCAAGGCGCTCCTGGCGGAGGTCGAGACCGACTCGATGAGTGAGCGGCAGCTTGCTGCAAAGCGGCACTTGGCCCAGTGCTGCACGCTACTGCGGCAGCCCGGCGTAGCCCATCGCCGGGTTGAACATGAGGGTGTAGCCGTCATGTTCGGCGACCTGGTCCAGCCCGCCCGCCGGGAACTGGTCATACACATCCCCGTTCACCAACGCCGCGTCCGTGGTTTCCTCCCCGAAATCCCACTGGGACAGATGCGCGATCCCCGCATGCACCCCCTCCAGGTCGATCAGGTCCAACACCTCATAGGCCTCCGAGCCCTGGAGGAAGACCACGCTCACCCGCCGCCGAGCCTGTTCCGGGGCCGGCTGGTCATGCCACGCGATCCGGCCAGACGCCTCATGGGCGCGCATCACCCGATCTCGGTCCCGTCCAGCACGTCGGCTGCCTGATGCAACTCATCAGCAGCCAGCAACGCGATCTGCTCCGCGACCAGGCCACCATCGGTAAACGCCCGCCCCCGGTGATCGGCATGAGCCCGCGACACCTGATCCAACACCTGCCGCAACAGCCGCACCGACCCCGACCACTCCGCCAACACCCGGAACGTGTCAGCCGGATCCTCGAAAGCCCGGGTAGCATGAGCCAGCCCCCGCAACCCCTCATAGGCCTCAGCAGCATCAGCAACCGGATCAACAAACGTCGCCATCCCGACAGTCCTCTCTTAGTAGCGGCGGTACGCCTACGAGGGAGGTGTGCGAAGGCTTCCTCTAGCCTTGAGTACGGCCTGAGGAGCCGATTCGACGGATGCGAGGTAGTCGTGGAGTTGTCAGTTCCCGTGTGGATGCCCGCGTTCTGGTAGAGAGGCGCAGAGCAGCACATTCGAGAATGGGTGCCCGAAGACCCTGACCGGGAGGACCGGCGTGAACCTCGTTGGAGTGACACCGCTCAACAGCACTGGGGACTGATCGCCGATGCCGTGGCGACCATCGGAGACGAGCTTGCCGCAGGGCGGTGGACCACTGATGAAGATGACAACACGTACTACGGGACGGTGACGGTCGCGGTGTCTAAACCTCTGACGAAGACCGAGCGACACATTGTGAACTCCTGGTTCTCTGCCGCCGAAGCCGTCTGTGTCGACCCTTGGTTCGAGCCCATCACCAACGGGCGGCACCGCCTCTGGAGCACGCTGGCACACATCGGCGATCGGTTGGTTCCCGTGGCGGGCGACGCGCTGGGATATGCCACACCGGCCGACACCCAAGTTATTGGGGACGCGTGGCATGAGCTGTATCGAGAGCACGTCCACGAACTCGCAGCGATCGAGTGGTTCGACCGGCGCGATCCGATGAACTCCCGCTTCGCCGGTGCGATTGACCGGGCAGCGCGCGGCGAACACCCTGCACCCCGATAGAAGAGCCGGGACCTGTCGGGTGACGAGTCCTAGCATGGAGAGATGTCAGCGGTTGGACGCCTCACCCAGTTCGTCTTTGAATGCAGGGACCCGAGAGTAGAAGCAACCTTCTGGCAGAGGATCTTGGATCTTCCGTCAGCTACCGGTGTCGACGAGTGGCTGACGCTGGACTGGCCGCCGGTGGGACGCCTCTCCTTCCACCGCGTGCCCGATTACGAACCACCTCAGTGGCCAGGACACAGAGGCGAGCTACAGATTCACCTTGACCTGCTGGTCGATGACCTCTGGGAGGCGTGTGCCATCGTTGAAGCAGTCGGTGGCCAACCACTCACCGACGTGTTGGACCCCGGCCCGAAAGCTTGGCGCATTTACGCAGACCCCGCAGGCCATCCCTTTTGCCTCGTCACCGTGCCCGAATGACCCCCTTCCGTCACCCCGCCATCGTCAGACTTGCCTGCACAGGGGTAGGGCTGCGGCGGCTCATGACTGCGGCTCCTTCCCTGAACTCGAAGGCGGCGGGTCGTTGACTGGGGGCGGGTTCGTCACCGGCTATACCCTTCTCCGGCTTCCGCCACACCGGCATCGGAGGAACCGTGCTACGATGCGCGGTCGCCTTCTGCGACGCCGGCACCGCCGGGGTCGTCTCCCACGCAGACCGCGGCAGCCGGTACACCTTGACCTGGCTGGCCGACGTCGCCGAAGGACTAGCGGTCCTGCTTTCGGCCGGACGCACCGGGGTGTGCTGGGACAACGCCCGACACGAGAGCTTCTGGCCCACACCGAAGACCGAGTTCCACGACCGTCACGAGTTCGCCACCCACGCGCAGGCGATCCAGGCAGTCAACTCCTGTACCGAAACCGTCTACAACCACCGCCGACCCCACGACACCCTCGGCCAGACCCCCAGTAACCCACGAACACCAAACCACCACCACGGCCAACCAGACCGCTCAACCGATATCCACCAAACAGGGCCAACCCCAGGCACGCGGGGTGCTGTTCGGTCTGTGGAGCCAGTAGCCGGGTTCGCGGCGCTCGTGGGCGTAAGCGAGGATCAGGATCATGTCCGGCTCCACCGTGTAGACGATGCGGTACGGGGATATCCGCGAACAGCCTTGCTTCGGATCACGGTGTCGTCGTCAGCGGTTGTGAACAGTGGGGCGGCGTTCGGCCATTGGTCAATGTCTTTCCGGGCTTCCTGCGCCCGGTTAATGAGCGCGAGGCCGATCCCTGGCTCTTGCTCTTCGTACCAGCGCACGGCCTCGTCGAACTCGGCGACGGCTCCGGGGTGCTCCCGCTGGACCAAAGTCATGCGGTGAGTGAGGCGCGCAATCGGGCGTAGTGCTCGCCGGCATCCACCAACTCGACCGCACCCTCACGTACCTCAGCAAGTCGCCGGGTGGCCTCGGCGCGCCAGGTTGCATCGACCTCGCCCGTGTCGCCTGCATCATGGAGGCTTTCGAGCAGGGCGTTAGCGACGACCGCGCGCTGATCAGCATCTAGCGCAAGGCAGTCCCGGATCAGAGTTGCGGTGTCCGATGTCATGATCATCAAGTGTACGTCGAACGGCCGACAATCGCCCTGGATGTCTGTGTCTCGGTCTGCGGGGCTGCCGTGAACGTCACGCCGACACGATGTGCTGCCGATGTTCATAGGCCGCGTGCTGACCCGTCGCGTCGTAGCTCGTGGCGGCGTGCATCGCGTTCGTTCGGCTCGTTGAGTTGCCGTTCGTGTTCGAGGAGTGCTTGCTGCCGAATCTCGGCGCAGTCGGCTCTCGCGACCTCGACGTGCTGGACGATCCATTGCTGCCGGTTCGCTACATCCAGGGCACTGTCGTTCTTGCGGGTTTGGCTGAGGGTCACCGGCTCCGATGCTCAGTCCGTCGCCGCCGGTGTCGTCCATTTTGCCGCGTTTAGCGAGGATGCGCTCGTTTAACGCGGTCGCTTCGTCTTTCGTGGCTACGGTGATCGCCTCGTCGTCATCGGCGTGCAGGGTGATGAGGTTCATCGCTGCGAACTGGTCGGACACTTCGCCGGGATTCTCCCGGTCCCGCATCGCCAACGTGAGTGCCGCGTGGTCGGGGTCGGTGAACCTGTGGATTTCGGTCATGCACGTAGGTGCGGCCCCTGATCTGCGCAGCCATATCGAAGATCCCCCGCTCACCATGTGCCAGCCGAGCGTCACACGGCCGGCCGGTGTAGGTGATGCCGGTTGCGGGGTCGCCCGGGAGTAGGCATGTCCATACGCACGCCGTCATCGTTCCACCGGAATCCGTGTGCGCGTGCATGAGCGCTGCAACGCTGGTTGCGGGTACTCCGAGTTCCTGCCCTGCGACCTGCGCGGCCCGCAACGCTGGCGCAACGACCTGCGACGCTCTGCCGCGCCCGGCCGCGGCCTCGATGGCCGTGCGGAGCATCGTGGTCTTCTCGCTGCCTGCCGCGCCGTTCACGATCACCAGCGGATCGGTCGAGGCGACGTGGCGGCAGCCACGGTCTGCCCCGCATCGAGCCCAACGGCTTGCGCTGCACGAGGCACATCAGGCTGGTCAGGTGCGCCACACATGGCCGGGCTGCGCCATTCCCGGTGGGAGCACGGAGAAGCAATCTGCGGCTGCGAGTCCGGTTGCCAAGTCGATGATGGACTCCCGCAACTCTGCAGCTGTCGCTTGCACACCCGCTTCGGTGGTGATGTGGGTGACGTGCTCGGTCAGGCGGTGCGGTGTCCACGTTGATGCATCCGCTCCGCAGCAATCCAGCGCCCGGTTCGCGACATGCTGCACCGTGAGGTCGTCCAGTGGCACCGGGGCGGGCGTCCTCCGCCGCCGCGGGGCTACTGTGGTCGCTTCGGCGCTACGTTCGACCGGGTAGTCTTGGCTGCAACGCTGAGAAGCTGCGTTCGTCGAGTGGGGTCGACCCCGGGGAGAACGGTGTATTTGATTCTCTCGGCTGACTCGACGCCTGACTTGGCGGACAGGTCCTTAAGCGAAGCTGCCCCTCCGCGCTGGCCTTGAAGTTCCCCTCCACTTCGTAGGCGGTCGGCCGCGGGTAGCCCAAGTGCAGGTGATCATGCTGGTTGAAAGTCATTCTTCGGCTCTTGCTTCCCGTCGCGCCGAGACTTGCAAGGCATGCGCTCGAATAGCGCTTCTACCCACTAACTCTAGCTAAGCGCCATGTCATCCTCGTCGATCAACGTGTCCGGTCAGTGCAACTAGCGGGCACGTCACTTTGAAGGAGCACGTGTCAGCAAGACCCGGTGTACCTGCTTGCGAAAGCGGGGTACATGAGTCCCACTGGCCCACGGCGCTGTGACAGTTCGCCCTGCTAGAATCCGTTCATCCGCTGGGATGTACTTTCTATCTGGCGGCGAGGTCAGGGGCTTGCAAAGCACACCGTGCGGAAAGACATGTGACCTTGGCCTTGCGCGGTTAATCACCGGGTGTGGAGGCGGAAACGGGATCGATGAAGCGGGCAACATGGATGCGTTCACGCGTACCCGGAAGCCGGGGTAGTCGGCATGCTCTCGAATCTCCTGGACGCTGATGCTGTCGATGTCGAAGGTGACGCCGTCATCGGATGGCACCTCGGCGAGTTCGGTCACGACGAGTGTGAGGTGTTCGGGAGTGACGCCGGCGTTGATCGCGTTCGCGTCGGCGTCCTTGGTGGGGCGACGAACGCCGTACGCGGCGAGCAGGATGCCGCCCTTGAGCACGAAGTCATCCCCGTGCCCGCTGCGGACGAGACGGTCCAGGAAGGACTCGAGTAGGTGTCGAACCAGGTATTCCTGGGTGGGCGCCGGTCCTCCGGTTCTGCTCGCCGTTGATCGAGCCTTGGATTGGAGGATAGTGAAGACTTCTTCGCCGCGCGTCATGACAGCGTCTCCAGGGCGTGAAGGATCGGAGTCTTGGCCCGGGGGAGCTGCAGGGCGATCCGCATCAGGGTGTTGGGTTTCCCGCCGCGGCGCAGCCATTCCTTGAGGGCGTCTCGTGCGGTCTCGTAGCCGAGCTGGCCGCGCAGGCGGAACGCGTCCGCGATGCAGCGTTCGGGGGAGTAGAGCCCGATCGACAGGTCCGTGCCTTCGATGGGGATCTCGTCGCGGCCGAGGTCGAAGGTGGCGGCATCGAACTGGTGCCAGGTGATCGCGCGCTCGGTTGCGGGGGAGCGCCCGCCACGGGGGATCGCGACATCGAGAGTGTCGGGAATGGCGTCGGTCAAGTCATGGTGGGCGAGCGCAGAAGTGAGGCAGATCTGTGCAGGGCCGAGCACCCACCCGACCTCGCGCCCGGCTTCGCGGATAGGATCTGGTCATCCACTGGGGTGGGCTCTTCATCTGGCGACGAGGTCGGGGGCTTACAAAGCACCACCACGCTTCCGGGCGTCGAACGACGATCGAACGACGGTTGAGGCGCACGGATGCGCCGTGGTCGCTGTGCCCTAGTGTTCGGTGTCTCGCGGACCGGGCGCGGATCGCGTTTAGGTGGTGCTCGCGCGGCCCTTTCGCCGCTTGGGCGCTCGGGATGCAGGTGTCGGTTGGGGTATGAGCTCTACGGTGCGTTCGCGCGCGGGTGCAGGCAACGTAGGTCATGCGATGCAGGTCCTGAGCGCTGTCGAGGCCGGCGGCCAAGGCTGCCTGTTCGTCCGGCCTCAGGCGAAGCCCGACGACCTGCCACTCGCCCCCCTTAGCCTGATGGGCTGTCAGACCAGGAACTGGACGTCCAGGAAACTTCAGTCGCTCTTGTAGCTGGGCGAGCCGTTTTGTGTGGGCGAGGTGAGGCGCGCGGAGTTCTCGTGTCGACACGTCGCCGATGGCCTCCGCCAACTGCAGGTATGCCGCCTTCACTGAGCCATTGCCGCCGGGCCGCAAGATCTCGACAACACGCTGTAGCGCTGGCTCCAGCTTCCGTGGTGCGTCACGGTCCTACACGTTTAGCGCGGTCAGAGCATCGTTGAGGTAAGTGGCGTCGAGGTCGGATACGTTCCGGGTGACGTGGTTAAGCGGCAGGGTAGCCGCAGCCTCCTCATGGCCACCCTTGAAGGAGTGGAACGCCAACGGGAGGACTTCGCCGCCGGGCTTCCACAGCTCAGCCCACCACAGCGCGAGAACCACGTCGACCCAATAACAAATCTAGACTCCGCGTCTGACATTTCTGATATGCCTGTGATCGCCGGCCGCGGGCCGAGCCCGGCCGTCGCCCGGCGCCGCGTCTTGCTCGTCTGGGGCACGCCCAACTCCCTTCTTGGCGACGAGCCACCTCGGCTTGTGATGCGGGTAAGGACTGCCAGTTCTGGTAGCTGACCGGCCGGCTCGCCCGATCCCGGTTCCGCTATTGGGCATGGCCGTCCGGCGGCTTCCTAACCGGAGAGCACCGCGAAGCTTTCCTCCGGGTGGTGGCACACCGTGACGTGGCTCGGGTCGGTGCCATCGGCCGCGATGGTACCGGGCGCCTGCCTGCGGCAGATCTCGGTGGCCTTCCAGCAACGGGTGTGGAAGCGGCAGCCCGCCGGCGGGTTAGCCGGGCTGGGCACGTCGCCCGAGAGCACGATCCGCTGGCGTTTGGCCTGCTGCACCGGGTCGGGTACCGGCGCGGCCGACATCAACGCCTGGGTGTAGGGGTGCATCGGGTGGTGGTAGATCGCGTCGCGGTCGCCCGTCTCCACGATCTGACCCAGATACATCACCGCAACCCGATGCGAGATGTGCCGGACGACGGCCAGGTCGTGGGCGATGAACACATAAGACAAACCGAGTTCGCGTTGCAACCGTTCCAGCAGGTTTACCACCTGTGCCTGCACTGAGACGTCCAGCGCCGATACCGGCTCATCGCAGATCAGCACCCTTGGGTTGAGCGCTATCCCGCGGGCGATGCCGATGCGTTGCCGCTGACCGCCCGAGAACTGGTGGGGGTAACGGTTGATGTGCTCGGGGTTCAGGCCGACCTGGTCGATCAGTTCCCTGGCCCGGGCGCGAACCGACCCCTTGAAGCCGATGGCCTTCCGGTGGATCAGCAACGGCTCGGCGACGATATCGCCCACCGTCATGCGGGGATTCAGCGAGGTATATGGATCCTGGAAGACGATCTGGATGTCGCGCCGGGCCCGCCGCAGTTCCTCGCCGGGACGAATCCGGCGGCCGGCCAGCTCCACCACCCCGGAGGTGGGCCGCTCAAGCTGGACGAGCAGGCGGCCCAGCGTCGATTTGCCACAGCCGGACTCGCCGACCACCCCCAGGGTTTCGCCGGCTGCCAGCCCGAACGACACCCCATCGACCGCCTTGACCTGGCCGACCGTGCGGCGCAGCACCCCTTTCTTGATCGGATAGTATTTCTTCAGCGCATCGGCGCGCAGGATGCTCTCATTCATGGTCGTCCTCCTCGGCCGCCGGGATGCGCAATTCTCCAGCCAGCAATTCCGCGGTGAAGTGGCAGGCGCTGGTGCGGCCCGCGCCCAGATCGGTCAGGGCGGGTATCGGATCGGCCCGGCACACCTCCCGGGCATACCGGCAGCGCGGGTTGAAGGCGCAGCCGGGCGGAATCCTGGTCAGGTTCGGCGGCAGCCCACCGATGGCGGCCAGTTCGCCGGCCTGCTGGTCGAGCCGGGGAATCGAGTTGAGCAATCCCTCGGTATAGGGATGGGCCGGGTTGGCGTACAGTTCGTTCACCCCGGCCGACTCGACCATTCGCCCGGCGTACATCACATTGATCCGATCGGCGGCATCGGCTACCACCCCCAGGTCGTGGGTGATCAGGATCAGCCCCATGCCGGTCTCCTGCTGTAGCTGCTTCAGCAGCTCCATGATCTGGGCTTGCACCGTGACATCCAACGCGGTGGTCGGCTCGTCGGCGATCAGCACCTCGGGATCCAAGGCCAGCGCCATCGCGATCATGATGCGCTGGCGCATCCCGCCGGAGAACTGGTGGGGGAAGTTGTTGACCCGCTGTCTGGCGCCGGGAATATTGACCCGTTCCATCAGCCCGACCGCGGCATCGCGGGCATCGGCGCGGTTCATGCCCTTGTGGACGCGGAACATTTCGGCGATCTGCCAGCCCACGGTGAACACCGGGTTGAGCGCCGACAGCGCGTCCTGGAAGATCATCGCTATTCTGCTGCCCCGCACCTGGCGACGCTGATCGTCGGGTAGTTTCAGCAGGTCGACGCCCCGGAACAGCACCTCGCCGCCGGTGACGAACGCGGGTGGGCTGTCCAGGATGCCCATGATCGCCTGCGCGGTGACCGATTTACCCGAGCCGGATTCGCCCAGGATAGCCAGCGACTCGCCGGCGTCCAGGTGGAAACTTGCTCCGTTGATCGCCTTCGCGACCCCATCGCGGGTGCGGAACTCGACATTCAACTCTCGGACATCCAGCAGCGGTGTACCGCCGGGTTGCCAGGTGGTCAGCTGTTTCAAACCGCCCGGGCGGCTGGTCGTTTTGCCGGACATGGCGTCACCGGCCCTTCGGATCGAAGGCGTCGCGCACCGCATCGCCGAGCATGATGAAGGCGAGCACGGTGAGCGACAGGAACAGCGAGGGGAACAACAGCATGTGCGGTGCGCTGCGCAGCATGCCGAGGCCGGAGGCGTCCGAGATGGCGATACCCCAGGAGACGGTTGGGGGACGCAGCCCGATACCCAGGAAGGACAGGGTGGCCTCGGTGGCGATATAGGCCCCCAGGTCGATGGTCGCCACCACGATCACCGAAGTGAACGAGTTGGGCAGCACATGTTTGGTGATGATCTGCCAGCGGGTGGCACCCAGCGCCCGGGCCGCCTGCACATAGTCCAGCGGTTTGACCTGTAGCACCGCCGAACGCATGATCCGGGCGATGCGTGGCCAGCCGAGGAGGGACAGCACCAGCACCACCTTGCCCACCACCACCAGGTATGGGGTTTCCGCGGTGGACGGGAAGCTGGTCATGAACAAGACCCCACCCAGCAGCAGCGGGATCGCCCAGAAGATCTCACCTACCCGGCTGAGTAGGGAATCGAGCCAGCCACCGTAGAAACCCGATAACAGCCCAATGGCGCCCCCCAACAGCAGCGTGCCGGCGGTGGTCAGTATCCCGACCAGGATCGATGCGCGGGCGCCATAGATCGTGCGGGCATAGATGTCATAGCCCTGCGTGTCGAAACCGAACCAGGCCCGCGCAGAGGGCGGCTTGCGGGCGTTGGCCAGCTGGGCGAATCCCGGATCTGTCTGGGGGGCGAAGAAGGTGAACAGCTGCGGGAATGCGGCCATCGATAGCATCAACGCGATCAGGATCGCCGAGATCCAGAACGCCGGCCGCCGCCGCAGGTCGTCCCAGGCATCGCGGCTGAGCGAGCGGGCGTCTTCCTTGGCGGCGTGCACCACCGATTCGGGGTCGATGCCGCTGCCATCGGCATCGACGTCACGCTGCAGCATGGCCGGGTCTACTGTCTCGTCGTGCAGTGGCCTGATGTCACTCATGGGAAATCCTCGGGTCCAGGGCGCCATACAGCAGATCGACGATCAGGTTCATGGCCAGGAAGACGAGCACCAGCAGCGTGATGGTGCCCACCACGGCGGTGGCGTCCTTGGTGACGATGGAGTGGTAGATGTAGCCGCCGATGCCGGGGATGTTGAAGATGCGCTCGGTGACGATGGCCCCGCCCATCAGGGCCCCGAAGTCGGCACCGATGAAGGTGACCACCGGGATGAGGGAGTTGCGGAAGGTGTGCACCCCCACTATCCGGGCGGGCGACAGGCCCTTGGCGCGGGCGGTGCGCACATAGTCGCTGGACAGGTTGTCGGTCAGCGAATTGCGGGTCAACCGGGCCACATAGGCCATCGACATCGACCCCAGCACGAAACCCGGCAGCAACAGTTGGCCCCAGGTTCCCTGGGTGGCGGTGACCGGGAACCAGCCCAACCGCACCCCGAATACCATCTGGGCGACCGAGCCGAGCACGAACGAGGGGATCGAGATGATCAGCAGGGTGGTGACGAAGACGAGGGAATCCCAGAAGCTTCGTCTTCGCAGCCCCGCCAGCAGGCCGCCGCCGATGCCGATCAGCGACTCGAAGACGATGGCGATCGTGGCCAGTTTCATGGTCGTCGGCCACCGGGTGCCGAGTTGCTCCGAGACCTTGCTGCCGTTGAAGCTGGTGCCCAGGTCGCCGGTCATTACCTTGCCCATGTAGCGCACATACTGTTCGGGCAGGGGCCTGTCCAGATGGTATTCGGCGGTCAGCCGGTCCACATAGGCCTGCGGGCAGGGCCGCTCGCCGCAGCGTCCCACGGTGGGGTCGCCGAGCGAGAAGACCATCCAGTAGATGAGGAAGGTGGTGCCGATGATCACTGGGATCATTTGCAGCAAGCGTCTCAGGACGTAAGTCCCCATCGAATGGTCGCCTTCCTGGTCGGTGGTCTGGGTTGCACTCTAGGGCAACAACGAACTGGCCGGTCTCCCGAACGTTCGGAGACCGGCCAGTCTCGTGCTGTTCAAGCAGGCGATGCAGGATTCACTTCAGGCTGATCTGGGTGAAGTCGAGGACGCCGAAGGCGTTGATCTTCACGTTCTCAACCCGGTCGGACCAGCCGACCACGGTCTGCGGGTACCACAGCGGAGACGTCGGCATATCCATGCCGAGCATCTGCTCGGCCTCCTGATACAGCTTGTTGGCATCCTCGTTGCTGCGGGCCGAGGCGGCTTCCTTCAGCTTGGCATCGAAATTGGGGTTGGAATAGTGCGACCAGTTCGAATCGGCTCCGGTGCCATAGGTCGGCGCCAGGAAGTTCTCGATCGACGGATAGTCCATCTGCCAGCCGGTGCGGAAGATACCCTGTAGCTCGCCGGAATCGACCAGCTTGTTGAACTCCTTGAAATCGGCGGTCAGGTTGACCACGCAGGAGGTGCCTAGGGTGTTGTGGATCGAATTGCAGACGGCCTCGGTCCAGGCCTTGTGACCCCCGTCGCCGTTGGCCGTCAGGGTCAGGGTGCCATTGTAGCCGCCGGCCTTTTCGTAGAGCCGCTTGGCGGCCTCGGGATCGAACTTGCAGTTGTCGCCGCAGGCGGAATCGGTGGCCCCGGAGACCACGCTGGGCGCCCAGCCGGAGGCCGGCTTGTAGATACCGTTATAGATCTGATCGATGATCAGCTGCCGGTCGATCGACATCGAGATCGCCCGGCGAAGATCGAGGTTGTCCTTGAGCTGGGGGTCGTTCGAGGAGAACACGATGCCGGCGAAACGCCCGGTCTCGCGCACCAGGTTGCGTCCCTCGAGGTCGGCCTTGTACTGCTCGTCAACCAGGAAGTCTGAGGTGATGTTGTTGGTGTAGTCGAGGTTGTTCGCCACGACATCGTTGTAGGCGGCCGAATCGTCGGTGTAGACACGGAAGGTGATCGAGTCGACGTGGGCCGGGGTATCGCCGGAATAGTCGGCGAACTTCACGAACTTGTACTCGGTGGGGCTCTTCGACTCCAGCATGAACGGGCCGGCGCCGATCGGGGCCTCGGCGAAGGCTGCCGGATCCTCGAAGAACGAATCGGGCAGCGGCGCGAAGGCCGAGTAGCCCAGCCGCACCTGCAGATTGGAAACCGGCTCGGAGGCCTCGATGGTGAAGGTGTGGTCGTCGACGACCTTCAGCCCCGACATCTCGGTCAGCGTGGCGTCCTGCTTGCTCACCTCGTCGTAGCCCTTGACGACACCCATGAAGTAGGCGCCGGCCTGGCCATTGGCATAGGCGGCGGTGTAGTTCCAGGCATCCACGAAGTTGTGTGCCTTCACCTCGGTGCCGTCATGGAACTTGTAGCCCTGCTTGAGCTTGACGGTGAAGTTGACGTTGTCCTCGGTCTCGATGGACTCGGCGATGTCCAGCTTGGGATCTGAGGTCTCGGTGTCGTAACGGATCAGCCCGGCGGTCATCGCCGTCACCATGTCGCCGCCGCAGGTTTCGGAAGAGTTGCCGGGCACCAGCGGGTTCTCCGGGGCGCAACCGCGGATGACGATGTCGCCGCCCCCGGCGCCGCCGCTCGGATTGTTGGCGCTCCCCGCGCCGCCACAAGCGGCGAGCGCCAGGCTCAGTGCTGCCGCGGTGGCCACGGTGAGTACACGGAATTGTTTGCGCATATGCGGTTCCTGTCTTGGTGTGTACGGCTCTGGGCCGGTGGTACCATTGCGCGAAGTTTTACCGGTGTTTGCCCACCGCCGGAAGCGGAGCATCCCAGTTGTAACCCAATCGTGTCATGCCGGTGGCGTGTTGCCGTGGGCTGGTTTTGCGATACCCGGGGCCGGGTGCGGTCGGATCCGGGGGGCGCGCTCGCAGCCGGCCGGGTGGCCCGGGAAGGCGGGTCGCGCGCCGGCCCACCTAGTCAGCCCAGCCGCCCGAAATGGATCACCCGGGCCACCAGCTCGCCCTGCTCATCGCTGGCGGCCAGGTCGACATCGGCGGTGATCTGCCAGTCGTGGTTGCCGGCCGGATCGTCGACGATCTGACGCACCAGCCAGTGCCGGCCGGGCTGCGGTTCCACGATGAACAGCTGCGGGCTGCGGGCGCTCGGCCCATCGTTGAGATCGTCGTGCTCGTCCCAATACTCGCCCAGGGCTGCGTCCCAGTCCTCGGCGGTGAAACCGGCGTCCGGCGTCTCGGTATCCAAGGCGGCGAGCCCATCGGGATCGTCCGCCGCGCACAACTGGACGCGCCGGAACATCGCATTGCGCACCAGCACGGTGAAGGCGCGCCGATTGCCGGTGAGCGGATGGACCGCCGGTGGATCGGCGGATACGGTGCCCCGGTCCCCGGTGGCGATGCCGGCCGCGAGAGCCTCCCATTCGTCCACCAGACTCGAATCGGTGGCCCGGATGAGTTCACCCAGCCAGGCGATCAGGTCGTCCAGGTCGTCGGTGTGGGCGCTGGCCGGAATGGTCTGGCGCAACGCCCGCCAGGTGTCCGATAGATAGCGCAGCAACAGGCCCTCACTGCGTTGCAGCCTGTAGAAGGCCACGTATTCGGTGAAGGTCATGCCCCGCTCGTACATGTCGCGCACGATCGATTTCGGGTGCAGCTGGTGTTCCACCAGCCATGGCCGAGTGCGGGCGAAGGCGGCGTGTACCTGGGCCAGTTCCTCGGCCAACGGCTGCGGCCAGCTCACCTCGGCCAGAATCTCCTGGCGTTCCTCGTAGTCGTAGCCGTCCTGTTTGAGCTGGGCCACCAGTTCGCCCCGTTCGTGGAATCGCTGGGCCAGCAGGATCGCCAGCGGATCCTCCAGGGTCGCCTCGATCACACTGACCTGCTGGAGGAAGTGGTCGCCGGCCTGCGGGTTGAGGGCGTCCAGGGCGGCCATCGCGAAGGCCGACAGCGGTTGGTTGAGGGCGAAATCGTCTTGTAGGCCGGGGGCCAGATCGAATCGGCGGCCGCCTGGTGTGGGAGTGGGCCGCCGGATGACCACTCCGGCCGCCAGCAGCGAGCGGCCGAACCGCACGGCCCGGCGCAACTGGCGGCG
>ERZ773005.317-NODE-317-length-40387-cov-46.421873_pt1 | contig 40387 bp, 30 predicted proteins | sample MGYA00580666_ERZ773005 | MGnify/ENA primary metagenome ERZ773005 (study PRJEB29015, sample SAMEA2737999) | human oral metagenome | biome: human oral; feature: human-associated habitat; material: dental | place: China | collected 2061 ...
CTTTCACACAGAAGCCTTAATATTTTCCCTATGTCTACTCTTATCTTTCCGTAAACGACTTTTCTTCTGTACTTTGGTGCAAACACTATGTGATACTTACAATTCCACGATGTATGTGATAAACTATTCTTATCCATTTTGGATTACCTCCTTGTTTTGATATGCGGTTGGTGACCACATTTATCTTAACATAGGAGGTATCTTTTCGCTAAAGCCATTTAATCTCACCGGCATAGCCGGTGGTTTATTATTCATCTCACATTCGTTCGATGAATCGCTGCTAAAGCAATACAATCAAAGAAGGAGCTGTGAGTTTATGCTGTTGAAAAAACGTTCTACAAGTCGTCATCCATAAGCACTACAAACTGTGATTCGTGCTTGTGTTTGTTTATATTTCTTAATCCTGATTTTACCATTACATTTTTCGTATAAGCCACCCTTGCCTCTGCCGGGCATATTTTGACACATGCCATGCATACAATGCATTCGGCTTTATCGGTTGACATATCTTTATCTATACAGCTTTTCGGACAAGCTTTTACACATTTGAAACAGTTAATGCATTTTTCTTTATCTGTTTGAGGAACGGTAAAAAATCTTTTTCCGGTATGCAGCGGTTTGATATCTGCGATAAAATCTATGATTTTGTCAAAAACACTTATTTTATTATCAAAATGCAAAGCAGCCTTATTTGATAATCTATTTCTCACCGACTCTCCGAATACTACAGCCTTTTGCAGATCATCGCTGTTTGGACGACCCTTGGCAACCGGAATTTCCTTAGTCGAGTACGAATGCTCTCCGACAAATTCACCATAACCGAGCAAGTTTCCATTGCCCTTTTTTATTATCGTTTGCATTTCTCTTGTTGCAAACATTGTCGCTGCATTGCCATAGAGCGTGATTGCAATCGCATATTTCCCCTGAAAATCCATGCGTTTAATGCAGCTTCTAAATTCCTTATACAGAAATCCGCCGTATATCGGAGCCCCGATGACTATTAAATCTGCATCAGCAAAATTCGGTTTCTGCGTTTTCTCTCTTATATCGCGTTTTGTTAAATCTATAGAAGATATTACTTCCCCGCGGCTTCCTTTGACAAATGAATCAATGACTTTTTTAGTTGTTCCCGTGGGTGAAAAGTAAACTATGGCAAGCTTAATTTTATCGACTGATTTATTCATACGTTTTACCCTAAGTCTATTTAGCATCTTCGTTCTATTAAGCTCTTTTGCTCCTTAATTTCCACCTTTGTGTTTGTAATAGACGAACCATCGCGACTGTACCCTTCCAAAACAAAATACCCACTGCCATGAAAATTATTGCTAAGAGCAGTCCAAAAAGTAGAGCCGGAAGTCCTTTCAATTCATACGTAAATACCATAAATCTTAAGTCTTCCACCAAAGGAATATGAACAACACCTTTTAGCATTCCCAATACGCCCGCTAAAATGCTGACGCCACTTGAAAAGAAGAAGGCAACGGAAATCACTGCCAATATCGGTATAATTATTGCCCCTACAAGCGATGCGTAAGAATAAAAGCCCAATACCATCATGAAGTGTTTCCAAGAAAAGCTATCACATCTTGTAATGGACTCTCCGAGATAGCTCATAGCTAATGATTTAGGTGATTCCATTTCTGCTATTATTTCGCCTTCTGTCTGACCGTTTTTTTGGCGCTCATAGAACGAGTTTTTCAGTTCGCTTAGTATATCGGTTTTCTCAGTAACTGACATATGTTTTAGGCGGCGGTCAACTTGGTATAGGTATTTTTCTAAGGCTGTACTTGTTTTTTTGACTCTCATCTTTCTACTCCCCCTCTTTTAGTGAAGAAATATCATTAACGAGTATTTCCCAATCTTTCTCTAATTGACTTAAATACATCTTTCCGTTTTTTGTTATCTTATAGTATTTCCTTGCCGGAATTCCCTCTCCCATGTTTTGCCAATAGGCCTCGAGATATTCATTCTTTAAAAGGCGTCTAAGCAAGGGATATACTGTATTCTCCTTGGTTCTCAACATCGAGAAATCGTCCAAGGTTTGTATCAAGTCATAGCCATAACGATCTTTATTGCGTATTAGCAACAGCACTGCGTACTCTAAAGTTCCGCGCTTTATTTGAGAGACCCAATCTTCATTCATCTTCTGTTCCATTTCTATTCCATCCTTGCCTAATACTATGTTAACTACTATACATCATACCACACAGTATACTAATGTCAATAGGTATTATAGTTTATTGTAGCTAAATTTTAACGTTTCCCACAGACGGATTTCAATATGTCTAAATTCGAATCATAGTTGACTCTGAATACAGTCGCGGGGACACAAATTTAGGCACTTTAAATTATCGTATGGGTGAAAAAGTTCCCTCCATAAGATATGATTGATTTGCAGTCACAAAATATCACTATGAAGGGAGGAATGTATCATTCCAAATATTGATTTTACAACACTTATGCTTAATGTCACTAATTCTGACATTAAAAAATCGGACATTACATCTATCGATGGTACCATTTTCTATGATATCATGCTTGTCCGAAAACCTATGTCCTGTCCTTACTGTGGTGCAATTCTTCTTTCTTATGCAAAATGCACTTAGACTTATCGGAAATCTCAACTACAATCTCACTCGTATAATATCAGATGAATTAGGTATATCTATCACCCAGCTCAGCAAGTATATTGATTCATATATCACTATACCTCCAAGGTCCCTTTCAGAGTGTCTTGGGATAGATGAATTACACAGCCATAAGTTATCAAGACGTAATTCAAGTTATCTTTGTATCTTAGTTGACAATGAAAGTGATGAATCGGTACTCATGTATTCGCGTCCGTACGAGTTATCTTTGTATCTTAGTTGACAATGAAAGACGCACCCTCTGGGATATACTTGATTCAAGAAGCAAAATGACGCTTTCGCTATTCTTCTCCAAGATTTCAAGGGAAGAAAGAACAAAGGTAAAATATGTTACTATCGATATGTGGGAACCGTATAAAGATGTTGCAAGAACATACTTTCCTAACTGCGTAATAGCTGTAGATCCTTTTCATGTCATAAAGCATCTTACCCAAGGTTTTGAGCGTCTTAGAATAGACTTAATGAATATGTCCCCATATGGTTCAAATGCATATTATCTGCTTAAGAAATGGAGCCATCTTCTAACAAAAGATAGTGTTTATCTTGACAATGATAAGGTATACAATTCACGTTTTAAATGCAAACTTAACAGGAGAGATTTAAGAGAAATGATATTCAAGACTTTTCCTGAATTATCTAAAGCATATAGCCTTAAAGAGCTTTATCGAAATATGAATAAAGACTGCTCATATGATGAAGCTGTTAATGTTTATGATGATATGCTTAAAGCCTTTAAAACATCCGGAATTAGGCAGTTCAATGGGTTTACAGAGATACTCATTAACTGGAGGGATGAAATCCTAAACTCATATCTTAGACCCTATGATGATAGAAAACTATCTAACTCATTCACTGAAAATGTTAACGGAAAACTGCGTACTTATCTGGCAGTATCTAGAGGAATTAGTAATTTTACTCGCTTTAGAAAGAGAGTTATCTATTCGCTTTCGAGAGATGTTCAATATTCACTAAACAATAGCCTGCACAGTGAAAGTGTTCCCAAAAGAAAAAGAGGTACATACAAGAAAATTAGAGAGTGAGCATTCAAAAAGCACTTCAGGCATTTGAGCTTGAAGTACTCTTGATTTCATTGGTACCCACACGATAATTTAAAGTACTCTTTTTACTATACATCATTTCTGACTATATCCTCAAACGTCTCACCTTTAACAACCACATAGCTTTCGTTTCCGCCTTTGAGCATTATCGTCGGCGGCTTTGGCAATCTATTGTAATTTGATGCCATTGAGTAATGGTATGCTCCTGCTGTACAAAGTGCAATAATGTCGTAGCGTCCTACCGACGCCGGAAGCATTACATCTTCCTGAATTATGTTTCCGGACTCACAGAGGCGACCTACCACCGATGCCTTGAAATCCAATGCTTCATCCATCTTGTTTGCAAGTAAACAGGTGTACTTTGCTTTGTAGAGCGCATATCTAGGGGAATCCGTCATTCCCCCGTCTACTGAAACATAGTTCTTGTATCCGGGAATCTTCTTTACCGTTCCCACCGTGTAGAGCACCATACCTGCATCGGCAACTATTGTTCTGCCCGGTTCCATGTGAATCTCCGGCATTTCGATCCCGAAGTCTGTGCAAGCTTTCTTTACGGAAGCTGCAACCTCTCCTACTTTTGTTTCAATATCAAGATGTGCATCCTCATCGGTATACCTCACGCCGTAGCCTCCGCCGAGGTCAAGCTCCGAGGTGGTGAAGCCGTACTTCTCTTTCATATCAGCTACAAACTTTAGCATAACAACTGCAGTGCGCTCAAAGACATCCTCTTCAAAGACTGTGAACCCACATGACAGTGGAATCCCATCAGCTCTATGTGCGGCTGCTTTAGTGTGAATGCGCTAATCTCCTCAGCCTGCCCCGTCTCTATCGGACTTCCGAACTTGGAATCTACCTTTCCTGTTGAAATTGCCTCGTAGATATGCGGATTAATTCCGGGAGTTAGTCTCAGGAGAATCTTCTGCTTAATACCCCTGCGAGCTGCTTCCTTTTCAACTGCGATTACTTCCTCTACATTATCTGCAACGAAATAGCCGATGCCGTGTTCCATAGCATAGCTTATGTCTTTATCGGTTTTGTTGTTTGAGTGGAAATAGGCTTTTGATAGATCAAAACCTGCTTTGATTGCTGTGTAGATTTCTCCTGAAGAAACTACGTCGATTCCCATCTCCTCTTCTCTCATTATCTCGTATATACGCTTGAAGCAGTTTGCCTTTGATGCATATAATGGGACTGCCTTTTCACCGAAGTGTTTTTTGAAGGCAGCCTTATATATCCTACACTTTTCCCTTATTCTATCTTCATCGAGCAGATCACGGGAGTGCCGTATTTCTTTGCCAGTTCAATTGTATCCTGCCCTACAAACAGTAGGTGCTTGCCATCCTTTGAGATTGAAAGGTTTTTACAAATCATTATTTTTGTCCTCATTAGTATAGTAGTATTTTTTAGAGACCCTCTCCAAGGTCTTTATCACTGTTAAGTAATAGTCTTTTCTTTATTTCTTTAATTAATATTATTAAATTTGGAAGTTTAAAAAAGGCACAGGTTCCGTGGTTACATCATAAAAGTGCCACCATTCTTTATCATAGCCCTTAAAACCCACTCGCTCCATTACTTTTCGCATGTATTTTGCGTTTTCTTTGCTTTTTTCTGAGCTGAATGGATTGCATATACTCGCTCTTTCCGTCATATCATCAAATTCTGACGGCATTTCGATTTCATTTTCATTCATATCTGTTAGGGTAATATCCACACACATTCCATTCATATGTGTCGGTCTGAAAACTTTAATTTTTGACATATCCGGCGGGCGCGCTACAAAGTCATCATTCGGCATAATTTCCCAAAACCTCTCTTGTGCACTTATAGGTCTGTATGCATCCCAGATTTTTACTCTGAAGCCATCATTTTTGAATATATTTTTCGCCTCTATAAGTATTTTTGCGGTATGTTCATTTATCCAACACTCCCCCGATTCATATACTTTCTGTCCTGTGAAATTGTTTTCAGTTGCATATCGCATGTCAATAATAAACTCTGAATCAAGATTAGCAAGTTTAACCAAATCTCCCTGTTTATTCATAGATATCACCCCCCATATTGTAATATCAATAGCCTATAAATACTGCTATCTCAATCATTACAAGCTGTGCTGCCAACAAAATCAGAAACAGAGGCGTGAACCACTTGTACCACTTTTCCAGCTTAATTCCTCCAAGCCCACAAATAATAACAATATCTGCTGTCGGCCAGAATATGTTTGACAATCCATCACCGAACTGGAACGCTAGAACTGCTGTTTGACGTGATACACCAATAATATCAGACAGTTGAGACATAATCGGCATTGAGGCTACAGCCTGTCCTGAACCTGATGGAATAAAGAAGTTAATAAACGTCTGAACAATTAACATCAGTCCTGCCGAAATACCGCGTGGTGCTGATTTTAACAAATTTGAAAGGTTATAAATAACGGTATCCATTATCATCGCATCGCCCATTACAACAACTATCGCCTTAGCTACACCGGTTAATATGCAGCCCCACACAACAGTTTTTGCACTGTCAATAAATTCACTGCACCACTTATTTGGTGTCCATTTTTTTACACCTGCTGCAACCATCGACATAATAAGAAATAGTCCGCAAAGCTGTGGATAATCCCATTCCCACTTCATCAATCCAATCATAAGTATAACTAATGTTATAATCATATCCAAAATTACAACAGCATCTGATTTTGAGAAAGAATATGATTCCAGATCTCCCTCTGAAAATTCATGTATGGATTTTTCACCATATACAGCAGACAGTTTAGGATTTTTTTCAATCTTTTTGGCATATCTTAATACATATATGATAGCAATTACCTCAAACAACACAAAGCAGATTGCCCGGTACCATGTGCCGGAGTAAAGTTCCAATCCGGCTATATTTTGTGCAATTCCCACAGTATACGGATTCATCGTTGCCCCCATAAATCCTATGAATTCTCCACAGGCAATTACTGCAAATCCGAACATTGCATCGTAACCCATGGCAATCCCAAGACCTATTATTAGCGGATAAAATCCGTAAAACTCTGAAGCCATACCAAATATTGATCCGCCAAGACCGAAAAGTATCATCAGAATAGGTACAAGAAGCAATCCTTTCTTTCCAAACTTCTTCAATAAAACACCTATTCCGGAATGAAAGGCTCCTGTTTTAACCATGACACCAAATGTTCCGCAGCAACATAAAATCACAAATATTATGTCAGCTGCATCGACACATCCACGATATAGGGACGAGAAGAATCCTAAAAATCCTGTTGTAGTTACCTTTGATTTATCAATTACATGATAAGTTCCATCTATCGCAACATTTCTCACTCTTCCGTTTATATTCATCTCTTTATAGTCATATGTGCCGGATGGAATGATCCAGGAAAGTACTGCAACAATCAAAACTACAATAGCTACAATTATCAAGGTATCCGGAAATACAAGTTTCTTTTTCCTCTTTTCCATTGTTCTCTCCTCCTAATAAATCATACAATCACTTAATTACAAATACATGTAGCACAAACTGTGCCAACCATATTTCCAATAAAAATCAAACATTTTTATAGTCGTATTTACAAGCAAATACTTTTGATTTCGCTAGAAATTCTCAACTAAAGGTTTTGATTGATAATAAATAATAAAAATAAGCAGTCTACATTTTAGAACCGCTTATTCCTATTTTTAGGATATTCATTTTTTATATGTCTATGTCAAAATTTCATCTTAAAAAAGTTGTTGCTTAATATTTTCGTCTGTTCCCTCACCATGTAAGCCATATTTTTCAATCTTGTTCAGTTTTTTTCATCTCAGCTTTAATACAATATAAACTCAGCTATAAACTCAGCTTATTTGGCTCAAATCTATACCATATTTTTTCACCTTCTCATAAAACACCGATTTTGACAGTTCAAGTTCTTTAATTACATTTTTTCTATCTCCATGATGCCTAACAAGAGCTTCCTCTATAATCCTCTTTTCATCCATCTCTATTCTTGCTTTTAGTGTTTTTTTGCGGTTTTCGGATTTCCGTATTGTGAGGTGTTCAGCGTAGATTAAATTACCGTCGCATACCGTGATCGCACGTTCTATAACATTCTCAAGTTCTCTGACATTTCCGGGCCAGTCGTATGAAATAATCATGTTCATGGTCTCCTTGGATAATTTCTTTGCTGTCATGCCGTATTTCAAAAGCAGGCCTTTAAGTATTAAGTCCGCTAGCAGATATAAATCTTTTTTTCCTTTCGCGAAGCGGCGGTATGCATATTGGGAAAACATTGATTCTATAATATAAGTCCTGCCTGAAATTACCTTTATTTACCTCTTCCTCAAGGTTTCTATTTGAGGCTGTTATCACTCTGACATCAATATCAATCGGTTTTGTTGAACCGACTCTGTATATTTTCTTATCCTGTAGAACGTTTAACAGCTTTATCTGTATTTCCGGTGGAATTTCACCAATTTCATCAAGAAAAATTGTACCACCGTTTGCTTCCTCAAAATACCCGATCTTACCACCGGGGTTTGCCCCTGTAAACGCACCGGGGACATATCCGAAAAGCTCAGATTCTATCAAAGAATGCGATATTGCATTGCATGCCACAGTAACAAAAGGTGCATTTCCTCCGTTAATTCTATGAATTTCCCTCGCAAGTCTCGTTTTGCCTGTACCGGACTCTCCCATTATTATTACATTGAACTTGGTGTTTGCCGCCTTATATGCAAGCTGTTTTACCTGCTGCATCTTTTGAGATTCTCCGATAATATTTTTAAGAACCTCATTACTTTCATTATTATTTCTATATGAAGCGTACCTTTTCGTACTCTCGATTTTTTCCGCAAGCAATAATCCCAAGGTGACCATACTCCCGGCCATCTCTTTGTCCTGAATGAAAATGTATACACCATCATCCGGTGAATTTTTCTTAATCCTTACCATTCTGACCAAAACCCAGCGTCTGTATATTTCAATGGCCTTCTCCCTTTTGCTTCCATCAAAAGATGCAAGTGCTTTCGTCAGCTCATGCTGAAGTTCCTTGCCGTCAAAACTCTTCTTGCACTCATACCGACTGTCGGTAACAACTCCTTATTTTGATTTGTAATATTCTTTCCAATAAAGAACTTACCGCGAAGCAATTCCCCTGCTTCCTCACCTCTAAAGCCGTATCCCTTTGCCTGAAAGAACTTTACTTTCTTTGTTTTACCGTCTATTACCACCATATGTCCGACGCTTTCAAGGTATTCGAGTGAATAAGCTTCTTCTCCAACAATCGCTTTTATTAGTTTATTTTCGCAATCGAGCGAAACTGAAAGTTCAAGCCCATCCATCTTCGTATTTAATGAAATAACCGGCTCAGGCACATATATTCCAAAAGTCTTATATACCGGCTTTGCCGTCTTATCAAAAAACCTGCTTATTGCAAGAACTATATCACCCCGAGCAATATCTTTATCCCTTATGTTCAAGCTTTCAAGATCCTCAGGACTCATCAGATCGTCATTTCCAAGGTCATTGTCTGCAAATATCACTATATCGCCCGGCTCTATTCTACCTGCATCATGACTTTGAACCCCACCCGGAATTATTCCGAGAATTTCTTTTGCAAAGTCACTGAACTCACAAATTATACCATCATCATTAACGTAGATGTAGCCCATATTCAGTCCTTTTAATATAGTTTTCAGTGTGTCACCTCTCATGGTTTTCATTATGGTCTCCTTGGCTTTGAGATATTTAACTTTCGTTATAACTATCAGTTTTAATCATAACTACTCTTTAAATTTATATAAAATCTATTTTAGAATTGTACTTTTCTGATTTACTGTAAATATAATCTCTAAACAAATTATATAAACTTCCTATACAATATTTCCCTTTATATATGAAACAAGTTTATTTTTTTAAAACATTTCTCCTTTTGCCATAAATTCTGGGATGTTCTTGTGTATAATCCCATTGCGTTTCTGAATTATGTCATTTCTAGTAAGTATGTACTTAGGATAATTATCTGCAATAGATTCCAATGGTTTATATTCCCTATCTTCGGTTTCCTTGCTAGATGTTATTGTCATAGAAACCTGCACATAACTATATTCCCTAGAATATTTTTTCATAATGAAATCACATTCCAATTTTCCAATTCGTCCAATGCTTATATCATATCCTTTTGTCTTTGCATAATTGTACACTATATTTTCTAATGCAGGTCCATAGTTTATCCTATTATCCGTATTATTCGCAAAGTAAAATCCCAAATCTGATAAATAATATTTTTGTTCACCTCTTATAGATTTTTTAGACTTTAAATCAAACCTTTTACATTCATATAATATTTTTGCATCAAGTAAAATTTGTATATAGCGATTTAATGTTTCTCTTTTAATACCCATACCCAATTTATGTAATTCCGCAAGCATGCTTGTCAGACTTGTTATTGCACCAAAATTATTAATCAAATATATTTGTATTTTTTCAAATATAGATACATTTCTTATCTTTACTCTCTGTTTTATATCCTTTTCAAATATTTCTTTAATAACACTCTTCAAATATGTTCTCTTATCTTCCTGATTATCATAAAAAATTGCCTTTGGAAAACCACCTTCATTTAGATATTTATCTAATTCTTGTGTAAGATTAGTACTAAAAGACTTTCCAAAAAACTTTTTCATATCAATATATTCCTCAAACGATAAAGGCATCATTTCAAATTCAATATACCGTCCTGTAAGTTTTGTAACTAATTCTCCGCTTAATAAATAGGAATTTGAACCTGTTATAAATATAGAATAATCTCCTTCTCCACGGTATGCATTTATAACCTCCTCAAAGCCATCAACATTTTGAATTTCGTCTATAAATAAATACTTCATGCCTTTAATTAAAGCATATTTTTCAATCTCACTTTCTAATTGCACAGAGTTTTTTACATTCCTATATACTTTAGAATCTAAATCAATCAAAATAATATTTTCATTTGCAATTCCCTGTTCTTCCAATTCTTCCATAATAGTTTTCATTAATGAGGATTTGCCACATCTTCGAACACCTGTTATTACTTTTATTATATCTGGATCCTTATAAAAACCTCTTATTTTTTTAAGGTAATTTTCACGCTTATATAATTCCACAGTTTCACCTCCCATATATGTTTATAATAATATAAATGTTACTGTTTTGCAATTTAACGGGGTATAATTCGATTATTATAAAAATTATACCCCATTAACTTGTCTATATTCATCTAAATCCATGTCTTGCATTTATCAGTTCTCTATCTTCAAAATAACATTCTAGTGGTTTTAGTGGTTAATAAATATATTTTCTACATCTCACATAATATCCATTCGCTTTACATATTACAAATGCTTGAAAACCACTGAGAATGTATTGATTTACATTTCAAGCTGTCTAAATTCTAATTCTTTAAAGACAGTTCCCTCGATGATTGCGCCTCCCTTTAAATTCCAGTCTGTCTAAATTCGAATAGCCTTGTTTGAGAAAGCTAATTGAGATTTTAATTCACTTTAAATTCCAGTCTGTCTAGATTCGAATAGGAAGTAAATAAAATGAAAACATGGAAATTAGTATCCTTTAAATTCCAGTCTGTCTAAATTCGAATGCACTCTAATGGCAGAGGTATTCCCAGAGCTACCGCCTTTAAATTCCAGTCTGTCTAAATTCGAATACAAAAGCCACGTGTATTTGAGGTCAAGTTTAAGGTACTTTAAATTCCAGTCTGTCTAAATTCGAATGTTCCTTTATTAATACTCTTATCAAGTCTTAATGCACTTTAAATTCCAGTCTGTCTAAATTCGAATGAGTTTTCGTACTTCCGTCTAGTTCTTTGAGATTGCTTTAAATTCCAGTCTGTCTAAATTCGAATGAATTAAAATTTAAAAACATTACACGTTCTTTTAATCCTTTAAATTCCAGTCTGTCTAAATTCGAATTAGAGCGGGCGGCAACATTTATGGAATGCTTTCAAACTTTAAATTCCAGTCTGTCTAAATTCGAATGACAAAGAGATTGCGAACGCGCCGGACGAACTGACTTTAAATTCCAGTCTGTCTAAATTCGAATCAAGCCTTTGTTTTGCTTTTATTAGTAGATTGCTCTTTAAATTCCAGTCTGTCTAAATTCGAATGAACCACGCAAGTATAAAGTATGGCCACGCGGCAAACTTTAAATTCCAGTCTGTCTAAATTCGAATTTGCTACAAATAAAACTGGAAAAGAAATTAATTCAACTTTAAATTCCAGTCTGTCTAAATTCGAATAGATGGCAAGCACATATGGATAGAAAACTTATTCAACTTTAAATTCCAGTCTGTCTAAATTCGAATTAATAAGGAATTTAAAAGATGAATAACGTTACATTAATCTTTAAATTCCAGTCTGTCTAAATTCGAATAATATTAACGGTGAATACAGACCTTATGAAATAGATAACTTTAAATTCCAGTCTGTCTAAATTCGAATAAACTAAACCCAAATATTGAATATATTCAATCTCAAACTTTAAATTCCAGTCTGTCTAAATTCGAATTCGAAAGAATAATAAGGATGCCAAGCGGGAATCACAACTTTAAATTCCAGTCTGTCTAAATTCGAATGGCACAGCGGGAACGATAGAAGCAAAGGCACTGAAGCTTTAAATTCCAGTCTGTCTAAATTCGAATATCAGCTCCTGTTTTAACATTACGCTTTAAACTTAACTTTAAATTCCAGTCTGTCTAAATTCGAATTTGGATCTAGTCCGTATTGTTCGGCAATTTCTGTCTTTAAATTCCAGTCTGTCTAAATTCGAATAACGTACAAGAATTGTTAAATAAATTGTTAGACAACTTTAAATTCCAGTCTGTCTAAATTCGAATTTAGCAACCGTTGACACTCGATTGCTCAATTTAGAGCTTTAAATTCCAGTCTGTCTAAATTCGAATTTGCTAAGCGCTTCATCGATTTCAGACTCATGTGTCTTTAAATTCCAGTCTGTCTAAATTCGAATGTGTTCACTAGCAAAAGACTCATCGTTAAAGACGCACCTTTAAATTCCAGTCTGTCTAAATTCGAATCATGCCCATTGCCTTAGCGACTTTGGACATGCCCGCCTTTAAATTCCAGTCTGTCTAAATTCGAATTTAGCGGGTGTTGATGTCCGTGTGGCGCAACGACTTACTTTAAATTCCAGTCTGTCTAAATTCGAATGGTAACGCATTGGGTAACACACATTAGGGGGCATTCTTTAAATTCCAGTCTGTCTAAATTCGAATGCGCCCTTCCAAATATGCATCGTGCTTTGATTGTCTTTAAATTCCAGTCTGTCTAAATTCGAATATTCATAGTTTACCTCCTTCTTCTTGAATAAAAAAACTTTAAATTCCAGTCTGTCTAAATTCGAATACAAGCTTATAGGTCTTGCCCATGTCCTCAATCATCTTTAAATTCCAGTCTGTCTAAATTCGAATGATTTTGTTGCGGTTTCCGCTTTTGCCATTTTGACCCTTTAAATTCCAGTCTGTCTAAATTCGAATTTCACTGTGTTTATAACAAGATGATGATGTATCCTACTTTAAATTCCAGTCTGTCTAAATTCGAATACAGTGGCTGTGCCACCCGTTATTACTGCGACTCCCTTTAAATTCCAGTCTGTCTAAATTCGAATTCGTCTGCTCAATTTTTCTCTTCAGTTCAATCTGCTTTCTTTAAATTCCAGTCTGTCTAAATTCGAATATTTCCCTAGAACTGCCTAAACACTGTCCTCACTGCTTTAAATTCCAGTCTGTCTAAATTCGAATCGTCCTTATAATCTTTTCGATTTCTTCCGACTCCTCTTTAAATTCCAGTCTGTCTAAATTCGAATGGTTAGTCCCTTTTGAGATTGCATATATTCGATATTCTTTAAATTCCAGTCTGTCTAAATTCGAATCTTGTACCACCTGTGCCTTTGATTATTACAAAGTCACACTTTAAATTCCAGTCTGTCTAAATTCGAATCTATGACAAACTTTGCATTCTTTCAAGTGAACGCTCTTTAAATTCCAGTCTGTCTAAATTCGAATAAAAGCGAATACGAACGTAAAATTGAAGAAACCGCCTTTAAATTCCAGTCTGTCTAAATTCGAATTCTGTTGCAGATGATGATGTTTCTTTGGATAAGTCACTTTAAATTCCAGTCTGTCTAAATTCGAATATAGTAAAGCCGACTATACTTAAATAAAAAAATGAACTTTAAATTCCAGTCTGTCTAAATTCGAATTTATGATCGTACAAAATTGATTCAAGCCTTTGTCCTCTTTAAATTCCAGTCTGTCTAAATTCGAATATGCAAGACGTTGCAGAATAGCAAGTGTCTGATGTCTTTAAATTCCAGTCTGTCTAAATTCGAATACCCAAATCTGTCATAGCTTTTTGGACTTCATCCGTCTTTAAATTCCAGTCTGTCTAAATTCGAATTTCTTCATTCGTTCAAACCAATAGTTTCCACGCTTCTTTAAATTCCAGTCTGTCTAAATTCGAATGCTTATTCTCGTAAGCGTCAGCTATACCGACCTCGCTTTAAATTCCAGTCTGTCTAAATTCGAATGCAAGTATGTCGCAGCCTACTGTTAGATTTTGTTTCTTTAAATTCCAGTCTGTCTAAATTCGAATGATTTTTATTCTCTTCTTGCCTTTCATATTTTATTACTTTAAATTCCAGTCTGTCTAAATTCGAATTATACACGCATGTAAATACTGATAAGCTTCTTGATGCTTTAAATTCCAGTCTGTCTAAATTCGAATACGTTGCAACTAAGAAGCTGTAAAACAAATGCTTTTAACTATATCTATTGTCTACCTTCCATTTTTGCAACATTCTTTTCTTATTTGTAAAATTATAATTACACAACTTTACAACAATACTTATAAATTCAATGTTTGTCGATATCACGTGTTTTTTACTATATTAATAGTCGACAACTATATAAACAAAGGGTCATCTAAACTTTTCCCTAATATTTCCTTATCAAGCCAACGTTCATTTCTGCTTTTAAAGATGATTACAGAGTCCATTTCTTGATTAATTTCATTATTGATATCGTGCTCAAGTTTAAATAAATTTGCTTTTGATATTTCTCCTTCAAAAACTGAATTTTGAATATGAATAAGGTACTGTTTGCATAATTTAAATACCCTATTCCATCTTTTTTGCCCTTTATCAGTTTTAGAGATATCGTAAACCAAAATCACATACATATTACCACCATATTACAAATGAATCATACTCTTTCTCTCCATAAAAATGTTTTATTAACTTATAACATTCAAGCCTTATCAAATATCTATAACTGACCTCCTTATTTAACTCTTTATGATTAATTGTTTGTTTTAGTCTCTTATCATATTCTGAAAGTATTATTTTTGATCCGTTCTCATCTAAATGTAAATATTCCAAACCCTGTGTAAAATGCTTATCCTGAATTTGGTTTCTATTAAGCAAAGAGAAAATCAATCTGTCAGCTATAATCGGTTTAAATACCTCTGCTATATCCAAACTCAGTGAAAATCTACTTACTCCGGGTTCATGCAGAAAACTTATTGTTGGGTCAAGTTGTGTTTTATATATTTCACTTAACACTGTTGTATATACAAGAGAGTTTAAAAAGGAAATCAAAGTATTCACCATATTGTCCGGTGGTCTTTTTACACGTTTATCAAAATCAATATCTTGATTAATGATAATTTTCCATGTCCTATAATATATTTTATGTATATTACCTTCAATTCCCATAAGTTGATGTATTGCATTACAATCATTAATTTTATTTATAAGCAGTTGAATTTCTCTCATTTCTTGAGAAACATTTTTACCTCTACCATTATAATACCTCAAATTCCTGTAAATGTTATTTGCAGCAGATAATACAAATTGTTTAGCCAGCTTAAGTCTTTTTTCATTATCAGAATAATGCATAACTTGGTTTACAAGTAATTTGCCTGAAACCTTGGATTTTCTCGGTATCAAACTTGCCGAATAATAACTGTAGTAATTAAAAAAATGGACTAACACATCATTTCTTGATAAGAAATCTACAAGCTTCGAATTAAAAATGTTCTCACCAAACAAGTAAATTTCTGAAACGTTATTTATAGGGATTGAACGCTTCACCCCATCCGGATTAACAAATTGAAGTGTATTGTCATTTCGTTTGAGTTCTCCATTTTGATAAATATATAAACTATTTCGCATATTACGCATCTCCCACTATATAAAACATAAATCATAGTACGCGCATTTTGCACATTTTTTTGTTTTTGATTTAATTTCAGTTTGATTATTCTCTCGTATAGATTTTATATCTGCTATTACTTCTTTCAGCTTTAATTCGTCATCGCTTGTCAGTGTAATATCCATTGTTTTTCTAAGCAGAGGATAATCTATTTTAGCAGAAATTCCACTCACACCTTTTTGTTTTATATAGTATAAATAATACTTAACCTGCCATATAGATGCTTCTTCTATCTTTCTACTTTTCTTTATTTCATGGATAACCCCTGACTTTTTTACAAAATCAAGATTTATCTCACCATTTATAGAAAGATGTTTTCGCTCATTTGAATATGTGAATTCATCTAAGGCTTTACCAATTTGAACACTTTCATTTTCTGATTCCATGGATATTCCATTTAAGAAAAACCATAGCTTACGTTTGCAAACAAAATAGTAATATATCATCATTCCTGTAATTTTTTGTTCTACCAAAACATTGCCTCACAATTTCCATTATCTGATTTATGAAGTCCAATCTCACTGTTATATCTGTAACTATCTCTTGTAATATAAACTTTTTCCCATTTATCTAATATATATTGTTTTAAATCAGCTTTGTAAGGTTCAACTGATAATGTAAAATTGATTATCTCATCCTTTAATTTTAATACATCTGTCTTCAATTTCTCTCTTGCTGCTTTGTCATTTGATTCCCTGATTTCTGCTCTCTTTGCTAATATTTCATTTTCTATTGAACTAATAAGATCAAAATTATTCATATACACATCATATGGCACTGCATTAATGGATACAATAGTTCTAAAACTATCTTGCATTTCACTGTCTTGAATATCCATTCCTGATATTTCTGTTAGCCTATCATAGCGATCATAATAATCTTTTATATATGATGAATATGAACTGTTTTTCTCAATCTCACATATCTTTTCTCTGTTATAAAACTCATTTATCATACATATCTTATCTTCTTCACTCATTTCAGATGAAGAAGTCTGCAACTTCCATTTATGTAAGGCTGCTTTTCCTAATTCATATAGTGAATAATATATGAATCCTTTTTTCTCAGTTCCATATCCGGCCTTATCTCTACATAAAAGTCCTCTGGCAATCTTTTCATATACATAAATATTAGGTACATGTATGCATTTTAATCCTTTTCTGTTGCATCTACCCATACGCTGAAACAAACTGCTTAATTCAGCAAACTCTGTGAAGAGAAAATCAAAATCTAAATCTAAGCTTGCTTCTACAACTTGCGTAGCAATCCAGATTATATGTTTATTATTTTCATACTTACCATCTTCTATAATTTCATATTCTAAATTTTTTCTATCTTCAACGGTAAACTTTGAATGTAGTAATTTTACATTTTCCTTTCCAATCTGCTTAGAGATGTGCAGGTATAAGTTCTGCGCGGATGTCACTGTATTGACAACTACCAATATTTTAAGACTCTGCAGATCTATATTTTTGCTGTAAAAATCAACTATTTCTTCAGCATTAATATAATCATCTATAAGCCTTACCTTGTGACGAACTTGCTTCTTAAGAAATTGTTGTTCAGCAAGATTGATTTTCTGTTCTATTCTATTTCCATTTTCATCTTTCTCATAATCAAGCCATTCTCTAATGATTGGTGGAAAAGTGGCAGTTGTAATAGCAAATTTGCCACCGGCTTTATTGATAAGTTGAAGTCCATAAATAAGAACAGCTAGCAATTCAGGTGAATAAGCTTGAATCTCGTCAATAATTATTCTCGAATAACTAAATGTTGCCAAGTCAGCTTCATATCCAGGGTATTTAAAGACAAATCTGAATATCTGATCAGGCGTACATATAGTCAAAGGTAATGCTCGATTTCTGGTTAATTCATAGTATTCCCAGAAAGAATCAATACTTTCCACCTCTTCATCTTTTAAGTATATGTTTTTCGTATCACTATGCAACAAGCCGACCTGTTTTGTATAATCATTTGCGTAAAAATCTTCTATAATGCGTTTATACATTGCATTTATCGCAGTTCTTACAGGTAATACATAGAAAGCTTTACCTTCCCCTTGCCATAAAAGAGAAGCTTCTGTCTTTCCCATACCGGTTGACCCGACAATAATGATATTATTGCCAAAATTACTCATGGCAAATTTCTGCATATCATTCCATTCATAACCTTTAATATTTAGGCGATTTATTAATCCATCATTTTTAATTTCCGCCTTGCTGTGAGCGCTTGCTGAATAATCACATTTATGAAAGAAGCCCTTTAGAACAGCCTGCCTTATTGTCGGCTTGTGTAATAATTGCTCTAACGTGCTCTTTTTTCTTCTATTCGGTGTTAGACATTCTTGATTTCCAAACGTATTCTTATAATTTATGATTCCTAAATTATCTTTTCTATCTAATTCAGAAATATTATTGACATAATGATGATGATTAAGAATGATGTTAAACAATAGGTTTAAATAATCTTTATTTATCGGAATATCTGCAGTGTTATTAAACACAAAAAGGAATGATAATATGTTATGCCCTATTTCCTTTGTCGGATCAAATTTTAGTTTAATCTCACTACTAACCCTTTCTTGAAAAAACGAGTTCATCTTACCAATATCATGATAAATACAGCAATATCTCAGTAATTCAAACTCATCATCAGTTAAGTGGATTTTAAACTCATCCAAACATTCCAATAATGACATTGTGTGATCAAAAAGCGTTTCATCCGGTTTTGCCATAAAGTTTCTATAGCATTCAGGTATTAAATCTACTTTCATTTACTTCACCTAATTGAAATCCACCAAATATCCTCCTGACTTATCAAACAGGATATTTTCACTTTCCTCGTCAATAGTGAAACTTGAAGAATACAGGCAAGGAATTCTATCAAATTCGCGATAGCCATTTTGCTTAACATATCTTTTGGCTACGTAATATACAGTTCCATCTGAATCCACTTTGCTTTGATTACCCATATTATCTTGTTCAAAATATTGATTATATTGTTCCTCACAAACTCTATCAATATTAACATACATGGAATATCCCTTAGGGAGCACGTATTCATTATCTACAGAATTTACAACTTCACAATATTCCACCTCTGCTAACTCAATAAAGTCTTCACTTCTTCCAAGTGAGACAAAATCATATTTGTGGTTTACAATATCCTGCAATACTTCTTCATCTGCACATACATGAATAACCAGTTCAACTTCATAGAGAACTTCCTGTTTTTGCGGGCCTTTTGTCAAGGTTCTAAAGTGACTGTATGGTTCTGTATATTCATCATATACTTGTTCTTCAAATTTCTTAATAAGTTTATTTAATTCTTCCTCCCTGTTTGTAATCACTTCATTTATGCTATTATATTCATCACTATTCTTCTTTAGCCCTTTTAAGCTGCGTTTAAGTTCTTTTTTCTCATTTTTCCACGCATCTTCAAGCGGTTTAATCTCTTTACTTCTTTTAGATTTTAATTCGTGATTTTTCTCTTTAAGCGATTTATATAAGTTGAAAAGATTTTCATTGTTTACACATATGAGTTCTTCCTTCATAAAACTTGCATTATTTGCCAATGCCTCTGCAACCGTAATATATCCTGTATTTAAAGAATTCGCGTTACTCAGCCATATGAGAATCCCTCGATCATCCTCTGTTCTGTTTAGCAATGCATGATTAACATATATTTCTTGCTGCATCGCCCCATATTTCCCCTGTACTGAAATATCCATAGAGTGATATTCTGTATAACCGCAAGCATTATGTAGAGCTCCGATAATTGTAGAATATGGTGGCAGAGGATACGTCATCCTATTATTTACGGTTTCTTCGCGCGTATATGAAGCTTGACTTTGCAATAATTTAATTCGCAGCGCCTTCATAATATGCTCTCACCTCTTCATATAGATTATCAAAGAAATTCTCGATTGAGATTGGATTTAATTCTGATTTGATTTGATCTTCATTTTCAAAATTATATCCTTCAAGAAGACCAAGCTTATATCCTTCCGACAATTTCTTTTTTAAATCATCTCCTAATTTTAATCTCAAATTTTCCATTTGAACTACATTATCAAAATAGTGAGTTTTTCTATCTCCGATTCCACCGACAATGAGAACCGGCTCAGCATTATCTAAGTTTCCCTTTACAACCATTGTTAGCGTCTTAACTGTATCAAGTAGTGCATTTACTCTATAGATTTTTTCTTCAGAATTTGCCTCAGCATTATAATTTTCGTCAACTCCGATCCTGTCTAAGTCAATGGTAATGCTATATTTTTTCAATGACTTGTCGTATTCATATTGATATGGCATCAGGCCGGCTTCTTTTGCTTTATCCTGAACACTAATCCCTGTCTTTTTGGCATATGTTTGCGCTAAATACAGGTTATTATGAAAACGCGTCTCATTTACAAAAGAGTTAAACGAAATAGCATCAGTAAGATAAAAAGAACTCTTTCTAATTTTTGTGCCATTTGATGTGTTCATATATCCACCTTCGAGAGCGCGGTTGTTACTTGCATTTATATCTTTGGAAACTGCTTTTTGATTTACCGATTTATCAACTTGCACTTCGAGATCATCGTAAAGTCCGCTTTGAACCATTATTGCATTTTTCATGCTCTCTCTGGAACGTATAGCGTATGATTTACCATTTCTATAAACCTTTTGAACACTTCCTATATTTCCAAGTCCTTCACCATAATTTGATGTCATATTTGCGATGATAGTTAATGTAAGTGCTTTATTTTTCATTTTTCTTTCCCTCCTCAGTGGTATTGTTATCGCTGGATACAGGTTTATTATAATCCCCTAATGAATTTATAAATTCATATGCCAAATTCTTGTTTGCCTCAAAATCTTTTATCAACATGTGCATAAAGCCGAAACTTTTCTGAGTATATGATGATAATTGAAGCATTATCTCAATGAATCTATCATAATCCTTTGCTATGATACAACTAATCAACTTTTGTCTATAGCCATTCGTTTTATTATCCAGATTCATATCTTTAAAATACCTCGTTACATCTTTTGCCGATAAATACGCACCCTTTAAATACTTTTCCGAATCCATTTCTACCTCCAAACTATAAAAATTCTTGTACACCACTGTGTTTATTCGAATTAATTGACCAATAACAAATGCATACCTAATTCCATCTTTATCAACTGATTCTATTTTAAAAATACGTTCTATCAAATCGTCAAGCAATATTCCGTTTAGTATTGACTTTGTAATCAGCTCCGAAATATTTAAATAATAGTTTTCATTGACTTTAATATGTCTTTTTAATAACATATCCAGACTACTTAGATTATCAACAGAATTTTTTTTCGAAATTTCAATAAATGTATCGATTGCCGGTTTTCTTACAAATATAGTTTCGTAACAATCCGTCTCCACTTTCTTCATTATAATTTCCGTATCCTGTCTTATAAATCTGCTGCTGTTTAAGAAATTATAAAAAATATTGTTCCACGAAGCATTTTTATCAACAAGTTTATCGAAATAATCCTTGACTCTATTGTTACTTTCAAGTAATCTGCTAAGATTTGTATTATTATTTACAAATATTGATTCTCGTCCCTTTGAAAATGCAAATGGAATAAAATCAAATTCAATTTTATCCGTAAAGGTTGCAGCCGATTTATCAAAATTAAATCCTAAAGATTTTGTTTTGCGTCCGGTATCCACATAATGTCCTAACAACCTGCAGCAATCTTGACTTTCCTTGCTGAAGCACGAAATTGTCGCATACTTTCTATATCCATTTATTGAATTAACAAATGTGCTGAGAATTATATCCGACTTATTTTCAGCTATTTGGTGTTTGATTTCTTCAGGAGTTAAATCCCCATACTTAATTCCCTTAAAAACTTTTTTCATGATTGAGTTTGCTGCGAATTTTTCATTTATTATTTTTTTATCATCATCGCTTAGATTCTGTTTTTCATAAAGTTCTGCTAATAACATATGATGCATTAACTCGGAAAACCAAAATTCGGCAAAACGCGAATAATTATCTTGCACTTCTTTTTGTGTTAAATCAATATCTTCAAAGTTGTAATATAACTTACGTTTAGCCTTATAATACTTTAAACTACAGTGTTCAAAAAATCTTATGAGTCCTACGGCTGAAGCTGAAAATCTCCAATCAGATAACTCAAGGCAGCGATTATATGAGACATTATCAAATTCCTGTTCTACAACTGTAATCATCTACATCACCTCCTTTTGCACAATTGCTTCGACTAATCCAAATCCGGAATTTCTCTTTGATCCGATGCCATTTTTTAATATATGGTTTAAAATCTCAGTATTTCCTTGAATAATAAACTCGCCAATAGTTACAGGAATTTTTATCCCATAAGAGCTTATGATTATTTTTCTGAGCCCGTCAAAATTAAACTTTAACTCATTTATCTTATCTTTCATGTATGGTAAATCTTCTAAAAGTTTTTTCTCAAGTTCAAGTGCAAATTCTGAATCACCTATGCTTACATACCAATCCCTATTAGTTCTATCAGCATGTTTTTTTAGGCAAATAGGTGAACGGACTTTAAATATAACGAGTTCATCGTTTATCTTTGGCTCCCGAACCATCTTAATAGATTGAAGTTCCATGTGATTCCCATTTTCTAAAGGAAAAGCCTTTCCCTTCATTTCCAGTAAGCTTGAATAATAAATCAATGCAGTTTCAGGATCTGAAATTTTCAATGTTATTTCCAAGTTACAATCAGCCATGTTAATAATATTACTATTAAATTTTGCTTTTCCAAAGCCTATAGACCAAACCAACGACTTTTTTACAGCTCCGGAGTTATATATTTCATCGTAATACATTCCTCCCTGATACTCAGAAATTGACTTCTTGAAGAAGCTGATAATTGTACGTCTGTAGTCCAATTTAAATTCAGGCTTATCCAAACGTATCTTTAAAATATATTTCATTAAACGCCTCCCGCTATCCAATTTGGATATATTCAATTAATCAATGTACAAAACACAATTAAGATTACAAACTGATAATATTCACTTAATTCAATATATACAAAAAATCTTATTTTGTCAACCCCTTGTGTTTTGTAAAATTTTTATAAAAGATTAGATATTTGGCATTTTAAAAAGCACTTCAGGCGAATTCAATGCTTGAAGTGCTTTTTTCTTAAATGTTCATAAGATAATTTAGAGAATAAAAGAACCTTATAGTGAGGTTATTCCCAAAATCCAAACATCCATTCCTCGTAGTTTAATGGATATATTTCATTTGCTTGATTTAGTAGAGTTATGACCTTGAGTTTTCGTCTATTCTTTACCGGCTCACTCTTTAGCTTATCTATTCCTTCAATCAACTTCTGTGCTTCTCTCTTAAGTTTATGCCATTTCTGCCAGTCGCCCTTAGACATCTTGTCAGCTTTTTCTTTTAACATATTTAATCTAAAAAAAGTACCTTCAATATCATCAAAATTATCCGGTTCCCCAAGTATTGCCGGTTTAAAATATATTTCATCCGGAAAGCTTGATTCTAAAAACGATTTCATTTTCTCACTAACATAGATATGCTGATCTTTTAGGGAGTTTGCTATGAAGATATCTTTTGATGGCAAGACCGATTTGACTAGTTTTTCCTTACCGTCTTTCTCGTCGTAGTAGACATATCCTTCCTTATACGGAATTAGTGCATATAGCTTTCCCATTTCCTTTGATAAGCTTTCATTGTGTTTTCTTCGCGTGATATATTCCTCTGCATCCATATCTCCTGATGGGTATATTGCTGGTTCATCTGCTGATAAATCCCAGTCTTGCCAGTCTATTTTTACTATCTTTTCTTTGTGTATCTCTGTAAAGTTCAAATCAGTAAAATGGTTTTCTATTAGATTTTTCACATCCTCTTTTACTATAACAACTGGCATCTGACTATCATACTGGCTTCTATATATCTTTGGACAAAATGGAGCTGTTCTTGATATGCAGTGCTGTTTTTTCTTTTTGTTAAAGTAGTATATTCCCTGCCATAGCATTTCACCGTAGCTTCCCCAAGGCATGTTTTTGTTTTTTAGAATGTATATCATATGCTGCCTCCGCAAAAATATTGATATTCAAAGAAATACTATAATCTCCATGGCCATTCTCTTAGATTAATTCCTGTAGTCTAATTTACTGTAAATGCAATCTCTAACAGTTCATTTGCAACCGATGTATTTACTATTCTCATCAAATTATCTTCGACATCTTCCCTACCGAGAAAATTGACACTACCATACCAAACAATTGACTTATCAATAATAGAAAAATGCTCGCTCACGGTTTCAGAAACAACTACATCAAATCCGCAACTTCTAAGATCATCCAATAGTGCTGCATGTAAACCTGTCTCACCATATTTATCAGAATCCATGTCCCAAGTAATAATGGTTATTCTTACTCCTCTTTCCTGTACAGATTTCATAAGTTCTATAAGTTTATTTATTTTTGACGCCCTTACACTCGGACTACAAATAATTACTTCATTATTTGCATTAATAAGATCATCCTTGTATGTTTCGAAGTAATTGTCAATATCATAAATAAACCCCTGTGTTTCCGGTTGTTTTATTTTTGGATCATGAAATAATTTATATCCAATTTTTTTATATGCCCTTAATCTCTTACTATACATACGATCAAATACAGGGATATGTATATCAATATAATCATAGATAATTACATTCTGTTTACTTTCATAATCTCTGTTCAATCTGCCGGCATATTGTTCAACAACCGTTTTTCCGGCAATTGGCGAAGCCATTATTAAAGTATCCAACCTTGGATAATCAAAGCCTTCTCCTATCAATTTCCCAGTTGCAAGCAAGAGAATTGATTCATCTTTTGATATTTCTTGCATTTTTTTAATGATCTCTCTTTTTTGCTTAGTAGATTTACTTCCTAAAAGAAGAATTGTGTGATCTGCATAGCCATTCAATTTATGATAAAGCAGTTTAGCGTGTTTTGTGTATTTCGTTAAAATAACCGGGCATCTCCCATCATCAAGACATTTCTTAGTATCTTCAACAAGGAGATCATTTCTCAAGCAATCATCACTAATAAGTTTATACGCTTCATTAATATCCAACTTTTGGGTTCTCGAAAAAACGACACGCGTAAATCTCGGATAAACAAGGTGCTCAATTCCCAGCTCTGCTGCTCTTTCTTTAGAAGAATAACGGAATCGTATTGGACCAATTAACATATAGTTAATTTTATCCAGCCCATCCTCACGAATTGGTGTTGCAGTTACACCATATACGTATTTTGCTTTTGTTTCACGTAGAATTCGCTGAATCGTCTCTGATGCGGCATGATGACACTCATCAATAAGAACCATCCCATATTCTTGCAAACGGGGATGAAAATTTCCTTTCGAATATAGAGTGCCAACCATCGCTATATCTATAATCCCTGTCGTTGTGTCTTTTGCACCATGAAGAATACCTACATTACTTTTTCGCGTTTTGATTATACCTGTTTTCGTTTTATAAGTCGGTAACTCTTCTTTTATTGAAAGAAATTTCCCTATTGAATCGTCCCATTGATTTATTAAAGATGACGACTCCAATAAAATTAAAGTATTCTTCCCTTTCTCAGCAATTAAATCACAGCAGACAACCGTCTTTCCAAATGCAGTTGCAGCACTCAATATCCCCGTATCAAATTGAATCATTTTACTCACGGCATTCATTTGATTTTCACGTAGCGTTCCCTGAAAATCAACGTTAATATTACGACCTTCTTGCCTTTCATCTATAATTTCGTATCGAATCGCTGATTCCTCTAATTTAGCAATAAGAACTTCTAAAATTCCACGTGGAATTGCAATATACCCATCTACATCCTCACCTAAGTAAATGTATCTTGAATTTGAAAAATTAGAAAGATTCATTGCTTGATTTTTATAAAAGACAGGGTTTCTGAATGCGGCAAGCCGGCGAATTTGATTTTGGAGTCTTGGTGCAAGATTAATTGCATCTATATATATTAAATTACTCAATGTAATATGAAATATGCCACTCACATCTTCCGGATAAAAAATCATTGTATTGTCCCATGGCTTATTTCTTATATTTTTCAAATTACTATTTTTTTCAAAATCAGTTATTCCAAATTTAAACTCACTTGATGCAGACCACTTATTTATCATTTTGTCAATTTCTTCTATGCTTAATCTACGCTTTGAAAATAATATCTCATATTGATTAGTATAAGCATTCCAATTTTCATCAACAAATGCACTATTGCCCGATTTCAATGCTTCCGGTTGTAATGGAAGTGCTATAAGATTTCCTAAGCCACCATCTTTTAAGTGAGCCTGTGTTGGAATCATTCTATCATAGTAGTGAAAGTTCTGCATGCTGACATATTCTGCACCCTTTTGCAACAAAGCATTGCCAAAATTCCTTGCTTTTTCAGCTGAAATAGGCTGAATAAAAAAAATCCAGACATGTGCACCTTTGCCTGATCTGGATCGCTCAACAAGAGAGTCAATATGATTTATTTTACATATTTCACAAAGCGCAGCAACTTCTTCTTTCCATTTGTCATCTTCATTTGCAAAATCTGCTTGTTCTGATTTTGTTGAATGATTATCAAAATCAAACACGATAAATCTGCACGTGTCATTAGGTAACAAAGGATATACTCCAATTGTTATCTTACCGGTAAGATGTTTAAAAATTACATCTGAAGTGATTGCTTTCCATTTTTTCATCGAGCAATAGGCGCATGATATAACTTTCTTTTTCTCTCCAATATTATATTCGGGTCTGCGTTTACATCCCGGTGCCCAGAAATTATGGCATTGTGGATAATAGCCTACTTTCCCGGCTTTACTTACTACCCTCTGACCATAAACGTCCATTCTTCCCCAAAACCTGGCAAAATACTGATTTACAATATTCATATCTACTTTAATTGGCATAATGCGGGAACCCTGATCAGCATCATATTCCTCAGTTGTTTTTTCATAGGTAATATCAATTTGATTTTCTTTCAGCAGCTCTCTGAGTTTTTGGTTTTCCCTTTTTAATTCAGAAATTAAATTCATCAATTGCTGAGTTCTGCCATCTTTCATTATTTTCCGTTGCCTTCCATAGTAATATTACGTTTTAGCATTTAACATTTAACATGACTATATTTTTCTTGGCATCATACTCTCTGTTCACACTCTTATTGTGCTACTATTTGATCCCCTACTCCCTTCAACAATATATTGAGATAATAGTTGCAATTTCTTTATTGTAACCGTAAAAAATATTTGTATTTATATATTGAATGGTAAGTTCGATTTTATTATATCATATTACAACGAGTAAAATCTCTGTTTAGCTTTTATCGCCCGTGTAAAAAATTGTATAATGAAATACAGTTAGTAATTTGATTATATTCTTGAATTGTCAAGTCAAGTGTAATATAAGTAATTGATTCTTATAAAATTATACTATGTATACATATCGCTATTTAAATATTACATCTCATATAGGTTACCTATTCTGCTTATGTATAACTATTATATATCACTTTTTATCTATATAAATCCTTTTGAAAACAAGAAACTAAAGCTTCAAACTTATCTTCATTTTTGTAACATATGAATTCCTCAATGCATTTTGTAATTTTACGATTTTCGGTAATCATTTTTACCTTGGGAATACTCATTTTTATATCATGTAAAGCATTTGATTTCATATCCTTTGTAGATAAACAGCGTATATCATATCTTGCGACACCTAAGGAATATCTAGCTTCTTCTGGGTATAAATAAATTTGACAAAATACAATAATTGAATCATATACACGCTTTTTTTCATCAAATCTATATTTCTTCCTTTCTCGAAAAGGTTCTAATATAAGTGTTGATATGAGTGTCGACATTAGCGTCGACATAAGGGTTGACCCAAGTAAAATAGTAATAAACTGATCCATGTTCATGTTTTATACCCTTTTATTATTTTATAGTTATATACTCTCATTTTATTTTTACTCTAAATTATCGACGATACATAGAAATCATAATTTGCTAAGTCATAGCAAATTACATATTTGAAATAAAATCATCTGCAATTCTTATCTAACCAATATCCTATATATAAATTTTAAGCTTTCCACCATTGTAATATTATAAATATGTAATCTATATCCATAAAGTTTTCTATTTACTCATCTTAGAATTCATCCTTTTTATTTTATCATAGAACTTTTTAATATCCTTATCATTTAATATGTATTTTACTTGGCTATTATCATTAGCAATATCTAAGATTCTTCTTATCTGACTTTGATCCCAATCGTCTATATCGTTCATGGATTTTATAATTTTATGTGTCTCAGCAAATGAAGAACTGTCACTTAATTTATCTATTAAATCCTCTTTTTGTATGTATAATCTATCTTTACTTCTCCTTTCAAGTTCCATCTCCTGCACACACATTGTATTTTTCATTTCTAAGACTTCATTTACAACTGTTCTATCAATAATGATTTTTATTAAACTTTCCAGTTCTGACCCCTCACTGTAATCAGCCTCGGCAAAGTATTTAATTCTATTTTCCTCGAGCATCTTAAAAACTTTATTCTTCGAACCTTTTCCATGTACGCCAATAGAATACCCACCGTTGGCTGATACTAGTTTCATGCAAGGTACATCTGTGTCACTGTCACCTATATATATGATATTTCTGAACGGCACTCGTACTTGTTCTTCACTCAGGTAATCATTTACTTTTGTATCATTTATTTCAAGTGCTCCCTTTTTTATTCTGAATAAGAATTGTGTTTTATTCGTATAGTTTATACACTGGGCTGGCCATACGGCTACGCCGGCGCCATCAAAATAGAACGAACTAGCATATATTTTTTTGAAATGTTTTGCAACCGGTGTTCCTTCAATCATTTCTTTCAACCCTGATGATATTATATAGTGCTCCACAATTATATCATTTTCTTTACCATATTCATTTATTCTGTCAAACCACGTTTTAACCCCTGGATATAGCTCTACATTAGAGCCATAATTCATTAGCGTTTTCTTATTAAAAATATGTTTTCCTCTTGAATCTTTAGCCATCTTATACATCCAAGACAGATTTTGATCCATCTCATTGTCACTAGCTAATTTATTAGATTCATTCCAGAATTTTTCAACTTCTTGCCCTAGGGACTGTATAAATCCCTGCGCCTGCATATCGTCTGGAGAAAGTGTTTTATCAAAATCGTAACAGATTGCTAGAATATTTTTCTTATTAATCGTCATTTATAGTACCCTCACTTTTGTTCCTAATATAACTAGAGTTTTTAAATTTGAAACCATATTTTATCTAACTATTATAGTGGATATACTATAATATATATTCGATAGGAATCCAGCTACTATGACTCATATCTTCAACATACTCTGTATTATTTAAGTAGAGTTCTTCGTCCCTATCTCTTACAAATCCAAAATTATAATTGTGCTCATTTGCAAACCTCTTGAATGCTTCGAATTTATTTTCAATCTGGACATCTATATTTTTACTATGTCCTTTTGTCTCTCCACCCTTAGTTTCAATGAGCCAAATAGCTCCATCTACAAGTTGAACAATATAGTCTGGGTAAAATAATCTCTGTTTATCAAAATTTGTTCCATAAACAATTGAGAGATACTGCTGGCCAGTATCACCATTCTTATAAACAAATTTAACATTTTCACTTTTTTCACAGTATTTCTCAAATAGTCTCTCTGATGTAGAGCGAAATTCTGAGGTTATCATAGTTGTATCATAGCCCTTATATACATTACTCTCTAACACTTTTACATTCCTCTGGAATGGCAGATATCTGTATGTTTCTTCAAGAGGAATTCTAAAAGATTCCAGCCTATTTTCTAGGTACATAATCTGATCTTGTCTTTGTCCAGAAAAAATAATGAAATCAGATTTTAAACGCTCTGAATTGTTGATAATAAACGCGTAAAACTCTCTCAATTTAAGATTGAGTATCTTAAACTTTATATTCCCATAATCTTTTAGAAATAGTGTCCTGAGTATTTGGTTTGTTTTATCATATGAAAGTCCAACATGCTTTTTTACCTCATCAACGTTATGTTGAAGCTCTATACCGTGTAAATGTGTATCAACTTCTATCCCCATAAGATGATAATATTTATCACCTTCGTTAAGTTGCTGCAGTGTAGCATATTTCCCTGTTAAATATTTTTTTGAAACTTTCGTTCCAAAAACAAAACCTTTTGTCTCTAGGATTGACGCATTATCTGCTTTGTTATTTGTAAGATTATATTTTTGTGTGAAAAAATCAAAGACTCTATTTCGGATGCCTTGCTCATCAATATAGTCTCCATCCTGATTTCTAAGCTCTTTGAGCAGTTTTATTTTTTTAGGTTCTTCCTTCAGAAAAACTCTTTGTGTTTCAAAACCGTTACCAGCTTTGATAACTTCTAGTTTATACTTTTCATCAAAGGTATACAAATATGAGCAATCTAGAATTTCTATGCCATAGTGTTTTGCTCGTGGCATTCTTCTAAGCCTGCCCAGTGTCTGGATTTCGAATGTTTCATCCATATTTTCACGCAGTTTAACAAGAACTTTTGCTCTTGGGCAATCCCAACCCGTTGCAAGAGCTTGTTTGAATAGCAAAAATACTGGTGTAGCATTAGAATTTGTAATGCTATCCTCTTGTGTTGTTCCAATGTTTATTTTTCCGAGTTTCTTTGATTTCTTATCCCTATCATCCTTGTTTTCAGCTGAAAACCAGCTTGCAAGTAGCTGATTTTCATATGAATATCCCATCGAATTCAATTTTTCTTCGACGTGCTCTATCAAGTTATCGTTTAAATTTGGGAATTGAACAAGAACTAATGGTCTAACATTCTCATTTTCATCGATATATGCCTGAGCTATCTTTTTTCTAAATTCATCTGCTTTTTCTAATAGTATGTCTGTTTCGTGGAAAGTATTCTCGACCTCTACGGTGTCAAGTCCGTAGTTGATGTACATAAATCTTGTAATAAGACCTTCATTTATTACATCCTCCTCTGGAATCTCATAGAACTCTCCTAAAACTCTTTTGTTTGGAGTTGCCGATACACGAATTTCATATGCAGCATTTATACTTGAGATGATATCATCTGCCTTGGATGTGTTGTTTTGATGTTCTTCATCGATTATTATTATAAAGTTGAGATTACGGTTATGAGCTTCGCTAATTCTTTCGAATAGATTTTTTCTTTCACTTTCTCTTATTGCAGTATTGTCTTTTTTTGTAATAGTCTCCCAGTTAATGAAGTATGTTGTTCCGCCCTCAAATCCTGTATTTATTATGTCAAATACACTACCAGTCTTCAAACTAGGAGCAAAGCGTTCCATTTTTTCTTTAGACTGTTCTTCTAGTTCTCCTTTTCCTGGGCAAAACCAACAAATTACGCTATTCATATGAAAGTCTAAATATTTTTCGATATATGATACTAGAATTATAGTCTTACCACTTCCTGTTGGACTTTGCATTACTATTTTAGGTTTAGAATTGCTATTTGTAGTTTTATCAAATAGGAAATCTACTGCTTCTTCTTGAAAATTTTTAAGCTTAATATCTATCATAGCTCACCTATCTCCTTAAGTTCTTCTCTAAAGTAATACTCTGGTATTTCAATTATGCTTACATCTTTTTCTTCAAGAAGTCTTTGATGATTTCGTGTTAGAAAGATACCTGATTTAATGAATAATTTACCGCAATTTTTAATCTTTGATATTACCTCATCTAGTTTGTCTTCATCACTAATTATAATATATTTTTTACCGTCAATTTCTAATGCATGTTCTAGTTCAATCAGCTCTCGAATATGGTCCATTATCTTATCTAACACACTATCTTCCTCATCAGTGAATTTAGGTATGAAATCAGTTTTGAAGTATTTTAGATTATGTGGTAATTCATTCTGTATATTTTTTAATCTTTGATATGTTACTTCCTCACAAATGTTATTTTCATTATTAGTACAAAGAATGTATTTACGATTCCCACCGTCTTCTTTGTTAAGTTGCATTACAGCATGACCTGTAGTTCCTGACCCTGCGAAAAAATCTAATATAATTGAATTGGTTTTTGAAGATATTTTTACGAGATGCTTTATAAGCTCTATTGGTTTAGGAGTATCAAATAATTCTCTATTACCAATAATTTCTTTCATTTCGTCTTTAGCAACTGATAAGCTTCCTAAATCAATTAGTAAATTATAATACACATTTTTAGCGCTTTCATAATCATCTTCCCTTTTTATTCTAAATACTTTATTTTTTTTATAATCAAAGAATAATTTACCAATTTCCTGTAAATCGTTAACTGTTTGCTGTCCAATAGTCCATCGTTTATCTTTACCAGGAGTGAAATGTTTCCCAGTTTTTTTATCAATTATATCAAACACCATCGTTGGACGATAATAAGTTCCCAAGTTTGTCTTTTCGATTCCCTCTAGGTTATACTTTCCTATTTCATCTTCATACTTGTAAACTCTGTCTATGTTTCTATACTTAATAATTCCAGGTTTTTTTTTCTTGAAATAACATAATATATACTCAGTCAAACATCCAACTATTTTCTCAGTATTACCAGCCCCGCCTTTTTTCTTCCAAATAAAACTTTCAAAATTACTTTCTCCGAAAACACTATCACATAAAAGTTTTAATTGTGCCTGTTCATTATCATCAATTGAAATAAAAATAACACCATTATCACTCATTAATCGTTTTGAAATTCTTATCCTTTTTTCCATAAAAGAAATCCATTTACTATGTGCATAACCATCCGTTTTATCTACGAAAGAGTCATCGTAAATAAAATCTTTATTTCCTGTATTATACGGTGGATCAATATAGATAACATCAATTTCACCCCTATGAGTCTTCTCCAAAAGTTTTAATGAATGAAGATTATCACCTTCAAGCAAAAAGTTATATGCTTCATTTTCATTTTTTGTAATCTTTCTCGCTTCATCATCTACAAATATTGGAATACTATGCTCCAATATTTCATCGACTTTTTCGGAGTGCTCTTCCCATACAAGACCATACTTCTTTTCATTAAGTGCATTTTCAATCTCTGTTATTGCACGAATATGCTCATCATCATTGTTTATCGCTTTAAGTTTTTCAAGATACTTAAGCATTTTTTCTCGTCTTATTTTTGATAAATTAGCCATTATTCACCTTTTTTCTCATACATTGAATCAATTATCCAAAAATCATATATTTCTCTAATTGATTTACTCAAAATATTACTCAGTACTAAATATTACATTTACTACTTTCTATCATTCGAATTTCCATTTATTTATGCCTATCATACCAAGCAATTATCGAGTCTCTACCCGAATCAAAGAATTGAGTCGATATATATACATCTTCCCTTTTGAAATTTAGTGGCACAGCACGATAACGAACGGTCTTCGAACTACCCATATATGCATTCCTATTTTCCGAAACTGCAGGATAACTTGTATTTTTAAATACTTCTTTTGAATATTCTATAGTCTTTAGTCTTTCAATTTCTTCCTTATCAATCTCATCATTTTTAATTAAATCTTCAACAAAATAGTAAAACAGCTGTGCTACTTTTGTTCCCTTTCCTGTCCATGTTTTTCTATCATTAATATTAAATGGTAAGTCAATTAAGTAGACATTGAAATCTTCTTGATCTAATTTCATGTATAGTATTAGACTCTTAACGAATGAAATTATATTTTCTGCAGACAAATTCGTTTCATAAAATATTCCACTCTTTCCAATTTCCTTCGGCCTTCTCAAAATGCGTTGATCATTTGTAATATATGTACGCTTTGCTTTATCAAGTTTATAATTTTCATTTGCTAATGTCACTAGTGCATCACTATTTAAATCATATACGAGTTCAAGAAATTTACTTAATAATTCAGCCCAGCTATTAACTTTAATATATTCTCCCATAAAAGAAAATCCACTAGGTTTTGTGTCCGTAAAATCAACATCATCTAGAATTCCAAAACACAATTCATTGGACTCCTTTGGAGTTTCGACATTCTCATATGATAATTTTTCAATTAAAATATCTGCAAGCTTATTTGCACGCAGTAATATAGATTCTTCATTCCATTTTTTACTATCGATAACATCTTTATTTAAAATGTTTGCCTTTGAGTTTTCTTTAATAATTTTCTTTTTTTCATTAAATGATTTTGTTCCTAGTTCACTGTTATATCCAGTAAAGGTTAGATTGCCTAGTGTGTGTAAGTATAGTTCATATACCCTATCATAATCCATTCCTATTTCTTTTTTCCATACTGCTGCATTTTCTTTTTGTGGAAGTATATGCTCTATTGTAAGATTATCAAGCTCTATATGCTCTTTTGATGAGTTTTCAATTACCGATAATACATATTTACATATGTTTTTCGTGTAAAGTGGCTTATATAAAAGTGCATCCTTAAACTCTTTATCAGATGGCATCCTACTGTATCATTGTTCGAGTTTCTAAGAATTAAATAGCGTACCAAAAGTGCGTCTCTATGTAAAGTTATTATTTTTTACTTTATACTCACGATGTTAGCATATTATAAATTATCAAGTTGATAATCCATATAGATTGATTTTGATTACAATCTATATAGTCAGGAAAATAAAAAATATAAAAATATATTGTACACTTTTGGAGTATTGTAAAATATTTAACTATATAGAATTTGTTCTTTATAAATCTCATTGCACTGTTTCGCATATCCGAGTCATGTATTGAAGCCCCTGTTGAGTTTATGCATTTTCATTACTCTCATACCTATATATTTATAATGATATTTCATTCTGCAGTTCTTGCAACATTTTCTTGGATTTATCTCACAGTTTATACGTCCATACTTAACATAATATTATATATCAAATTTTATAGTATCGTTTTGTTTTCGATTTCCCTTTATAATTCATACATAATAGTTAAAGATATAAATCTATAGATTCTGTTTTTCGAATTTAGTTTACTGTTTCCTAAACATTTTACATCTATATCAAAAGATAAAATTTATTATTTTTTGTATTCAAATTCAAATAAGCTCCTTGAAAAAATTCTAGTACATTAATTATTATGTTTTAGATACTTTTCTTTAACAATCTCCATGACTATATCCTGCATTCCATCATTTTCAGGAAGATTAATTAAAAATATTATATAGCTATATGCGATAGAGGAATAAGCCTTTTCCCAGCTAAGATAGCTTGATATATTTTCTACTATTATGTCTATACTACTAAAATTCTTTTCAGATATAAAACATTTCAATTTGTAAAAGTCATGTTTTACATCCTCAATTATATTGTCACGTGAATCAATAAATTCATTCAATTTATATAGCTTTTCACTAGCACAAACTCTTTCACAATCCCAATCGTTACATGTTTCACATACAACCTCCCCACCTTCTCTATATCCAATCAATTTTGTATCCTCTAAATTGCATGGATCAAGTAGATATGGCTCCTCATTCTCAATATTATTTGTGCATGCAATTCCATTTCTGACAGGAAAAAAATCTGATTTTCCACTTCTATTCACAACTTCGCAACTGAGACGATAGTTTGTATATTCATATGCAAGTTGCCAGTAACCCTCGTCCAGTATAGTTTGCTTTTCTAAATTTCTAGTTCTACTTTTAGGTCTAAAGTGATCCATATCACCATATGTTCCATCTAAGCTACAATCACTGTACCAACATAATTTACAGAATGTGTCAATGAAGATATTTTTGATGTTTTTCCAGTGGTTATTTTTTTTCAGGAAATCCACCCTTTCTTCACGTGTTTTAAGTAACATAAGTTTTTTATTCAAATCCTCTGCCTTTTGTTTCCATTCTACAAATTCTTTATTTTTGACATCTATTTTATTTAAATTATAAAACTTCATTTTTTTATAACCTCATGGATTATTGTTTTTAATTGTTTTTTCCTTTTATCTAATTCTGTTTTATCAACATCGTTAAAATTAATCTTTAAACCCACTTCTTCAACTAAATTACGAAATAATTCATATTCTTTATCTTCATTTCGATAATCTATATACATTTTACCTACAAGCTCGTAGTTTAATTCTCGCAGTTGAGCTTCAATTTTTTGTCTATTTTGGCTACTATTTTCGAAATTTAGTTGTATGTACCTTTTATATAAATTTTCCCGTCGTTTGAATTTATTCATTGTTTCATAATCAAAAGTTGTTTCCATATTAAAATATTGGCTTCTTAGTAGCCCATCAATGCTTTTACCTTTTGCATCTGTTGCAGGTATTTTTACATAGATGTTTTTATTTTCTATATGAAGAATTCTTACATCTGTATTCTCTACTCCATTGATAACCAATGGATCATGAGTATTTATTATAACTTGTGTTTCATTAGTGTTTGATAACAAATTATTTAGGATATCCCTAAGCTTATATTTCAGATTTGGATTCAAGTGAACATCTGGTTCGTCAAGCATAACCATTCCACTATAATTATTTATTATAGTCAACATTCCAAGAAATTTAATTAGATTACATTCTCCTTCACTAAGTTCTGTTGATGATATCTCCTTGTCACCTGATGTTTCTGTCTTTATCAGTATGTTGATATCAGCTCTATATTTATTTTTTAATAGCAATAATAATTCATAGAAATTTGAACCATAATATTCGTTTGGTGCTATATCAATTGTAAATTTTACTTTCAATGTAGAATCAAGTTCTTTGATATACTCTCTTTCATAATTATTTAAATATGGATCCGTATCTAATTTTATTAAATTTTTACTCTCATTCTTATTTTTAACAGGTAATTTGAAATTGATTTCTTCTTCTAATCTTTGTATGGCTTTCTGTATTAAAATAAATGATTTGTATGCATTTTTAAGTTTACTATTAGTATTTTCTCTTAAATTACGGTATATATTAAAATCTTCATGTGGTAATATTTTTTTCAAATTCTTAACTGTCATATTTATTTTAATTTCAATTTTTGTAATTTCCTTTACATTGCAATATCTCATAAGAGCCTTTTTTGCGTAAATACAATCATGCCATATTGGTATTAAATATAGCAGCACATTTTCATCATCTGAATGTATAAATCTTATACCGTCTATTAAAGGTTCTGCATTTTTTCGTCTTTCATTTTCTTTTTTTAAATAGTTCGTTTTAACCCTATTGTAAATGTGTTTTAATCTATTGTTAAATCCGGAATATGAAAATATCAACTTTTGAGGAATATATACATCCTCATTACTTAATACCTTATTTCTAAAACTCTCGAATTTATCATATTGATAGCATTTTTTATTTTCAATTAAAGTGAAATAATACTTATCATCTTTTTTAATTTTTTTAAATTCTATCTCTAAATTATTGATTATGTATTTAAGTTTGTACTCAAATGGTTTTTCCTCATTTAGTACAGGTGAATAAAAACTTGCTATTATTGTTAATATAGCTTCAAATATTGATGTTTTTCCACTTCCATTATCCCCTAAAATAAATTTTATATTATTTGAATCTATACTAGATTCGTTATCAGTAAAATCAATTCTAAAATTATTAAAATTCCTAAAATTATTTAACTCTAAATGTACTAACTTCATTTTGCTTTTCCTATAAATTAAATATCGTTTATTCCTTGCACATTTTTACTTCTAGCATATAGATTTCTATTATAATATATCTAAATATATCTAACCCGAAACATACACCCCCACTCGCAGTAGCTCAGGGACTCAATCTTCGTGATTTAACTCGCTTTCGTCTCCGACCCTTGCTTAGGGGCTACCAACAGTTAAGCCATCGCGCGGGTGCTCGACCATAACTTAATAAAATAAACCCGAACCTCACACCTCTATATTCATGTGTTGCTCGGTTTTATAACTTGTCATAAAATCACAAAGCAAGCCATTTCCCGAAACATACACTCCCACTCGCAGTAGCTCAGGGACTCGAACTTCGCGCTGACGCACTTATTCTCGTCTCCTGACCCTTGCTTAGGGGCTACCTACAGCTCGACCATCGCACTGCGGAGCAGCGCTCGGCCTCGCTGGGTAGTCGTAAGGCTGTCGGCGCAGCCGCCAGCCTTACTCCCACTCAATTGTTCCGGTTGGTTTTGGGGTGAAGTCGTACAGCACTCTGTTTACCCCTTTGACTTCGCTGGTGATTCTTTCCACGATATGTTGCATCAGTTCGAATGGGATATTCTCCACTGTTGCTGTCATTGCGTCTACTGTGTTTACGGCTCTGATGATTACCGGCCACTCGAAACTTCTCTTGCCTTCTTTGATGCCTGTGGATTTGAAGTCCGGTACGACTGTGAAGTACTGCCATACTTTGCCTTCGAGTCCGTTCTTTGCGAACTCTTCTCTGAGGATGGCATCGGATTCTCTTACGGCTTCGAGTCTATCCCTTGTGATTGCTCCTGTGCAGCGCACGCCTAGTCCCGGCCCTGGGAATGGCTGTCTATCTACCATGCCCGATGGGAGGCCAAGCGCTCTTCCGACTACTCTTACTTCGTCTTTGAAGAGGAGTTTGATTGGCTCTACGAGTTCAAACCGGAGGTCTTCCGGGAGGCCGCCTACGTTATGGTGCGCTTTGACGTTGCCGCTTTCGAGGATGTCCGGATAGATTGTTCCCTGTGCCAGGAAGTCGATTCCTGAGAGCTTACGTGCTTCTTCTTCGAATACGCGGATAAATTCGCCTCCGATGATTTTTCTCTTCTCTTCCGGCTCCTCCACTCCTGCGAGTTTGTCCAGAAATCTATCTGTTGCGTCTACGTATACGAGGTTTGCCTCCATTTCATCGCGGAACACCTGTATTACCTGCTCCGGCTCGCCTTTTCTGAGGAGTCCGTGATTTACGTGTACGCACACCAGCTGCTTTCCTACTGCCTTTATGAGGAGCGCTGCCACTACTGATGAATCTACTCCGCCTGACAGTGCGAGGAGCACCTTTCTGTCTCCGATTTGCTCGCGTAGGGCTTTTAACTGCTCTTCGATGAAGGCTTCTGCCAGCGCCGGTGTTGTGATTCTCTCCATGCTTTCCGGTCTCTTATTGCTATCCATTTATTCCTCCCATTTATGCTTATCTTTCGCTTTTCATTTCTTGGTGTTTCAATATATATTATCTTGAAAATATTATAACATCTATTCATCTCTTTTTGATTAAAAATTTTATCGATGCAAATAACGGCGAGTAAGCCACTTTAATCTTTCACAGAAACCCGAAGTTCCGAGACTATGTTCTGTAAGCTAATGCTAATACATCAAAGAAAACAGGCAGTAGAAAATATCTCCGAAAAATGGTATAAATTTATATAGATGTTTTGTCATATTAATATAAAACGAGGATGTGTAACCATGAAATATTTACTTTTTTTGTTGGTACCGTTAGGAATAGCTCTGTTTATTATAAGCCTTAAGAACCTTATACGCTTTACTAAAACAGAAATACTGTATGAAATGTCCTGTAACCGAGAAAATGGATCATTTACGCTCAAAAATGACGGAGAATACGGTTTATGGATTAGCGGCAAGCTTTTTTCAGTTTCCCCGGTTGGAACATTAGGCTTTAGGATTATCAATCAAGGGACAGGTGAAGAAATTCCTCTTTCGCTAAGTATTATGCGTAGCAAGGTGAACGGTTTTGAAAAAGGAAGAATGGAACTGTACTATTTTTTTGCAAAGAAAGGAAGATATGTCATTTCCTTAGATGGTAGAGCAAATGCCATAGATAAGATTGGTTCATCTATCAGGAATGCAATCATAAAGCAGCCTCTTGATTTAAGTAAGTACTCTGTTCAAATCCGCAATCATACTCCCGGATTTTTATTAGTGGTATGCATTTTGGGCGTCATCTTCTCTTCCATGGCTACGCTTTTAGGAATTGTCCTTCCGGTCGTTTTGTAATAATCAAGTCATTTATATAGCAAAACAGGAGCCTCTCTCGTGAAGCTCCTGTTTTTGTGTCTATAAGTTTGACGTACTCTATGTAACCTATATAATCTACTCAATCTAACTTATCTTATCTATCTTATTTTCCGAAGAACAGCTCCATGTCCTCTTCTACTGTGCCAATTCCTGCGATTCCGAAGTTATCTACGAGAACCTTTGTCACATTTGGTGATAGGAATGCCGGAAGTGTTGGTCCAAGGTGTATGTTCTTTACGCCAAGGTATAGAAGCGCTAGGAGTACGATTACAGCTTTCTGCTCATACCATGCGATGTTGTATACGATTGGAAGATCGTTGATGTCGTCCAATTCGAACACCTCCTTTAGCTTGAGGGCGATTAGTGCCAGCGAGTATGAATCGTTGCACTGTCCTGCGTCCAATACTCTTGGAATTCCTCCGATAT